>ENA-UEPD01000002-UEPD01000002.1-human-gut-metagenome-genome-assembly--contig:-NODE-2-length-239341-cov-12.525332_pt1 | contig 239341 bp, 232 predicted proteins | sample MGYA00242895_ERZ507906 | MGnify/ENA primary metagenome ERZ507906 (study PRJEB26167, sample SAMN06115416) | human gut metagenome | host: Homo sapiens | place: China:Guizhou | collected 2015-03-03... | reverse complement strand
TCTCGAGCAGTTCCTCGCGGTTCTGGTTGCGCACAGCGCGCGGTACAACGAGGATGCGGATCATCGCATAGATGCTCGTGTCAAGGATGACGACGAGCGGCAGCCGGTTGCCGCGCACTTCGGCAAACGACCGGAAAACCACCGTCTCATAGGCGTCATCGGGAATTTCCTCAATTGTGAACGTCTGAGGATGCGTCTCTTCTACATAAGCCTTGAATTCTTCTGCTTTCTTGTTCATGCTGCTCACCTTTCCTTATCTTTGGGAATGATATCGTTCGTGACTGGAAGATTTGACTTATCGATTTTTTTACGACCATGATGGCTTCTCTGGCTGATCTTGTATTTCTTTGCGGCATCGTCGAGTGCCTTGAGTACCTTGCTCTCCATATCGTCATCGCCATTGCTGTCATCGCCATCGTGATCAAGTGAATTGCCCATCGTGGCGCAGAGCGTGCGGATGAGTTTGGCGAACAGCATCTCGCGGCAGTCGACGCCGAATTTATTGAAGATCATGCGCACGTGGTACTGCACCGTGCGGTAGGTGATGTCGAGCGCTGCGGCAATGTCCTGATACGTCTTGCCGTGCATCATGAGCACGAGTACCTTGCGCTGTTGCGAACTCAGATGCGGCATCTCCTTGAGCTCGAGCTCGGAGAGCAGCTCGAGGAAGTAAGTGTAAGTCTGCCGACCGAACTGCTCCGGCCAGCGTTCATCGCCTTTCATCGGATACCAGGGATTCGAGGCGTGAATCTGACAGGCCAACAGCTTGCCACCATGAGCACGCCGTATCGTGATGGTCGAGCGCTGGCGCTCCTGCATGACATTGCCCGTCTCGGGACGGACGGTCAGCAAATACTCGCAGAGCACGATGCAGACCTGATTCGTCACGAGCTGCGCATCGTAGTGCTCCTCGGATATCTCGATGAGCGGCACGGCACCAGCATAGCGTTGTTCCGCGAAGTAATGGAGTGCCTCGTCGTAGCTGCGCAGGTATTCCCCGGGACCCACACCAATCCAACTGAAGCACTTTTCGTCCATCTGTTCCATAATCTGCCAGATGCTCTTACGCTTCTGGTAGAAATCCCAGACAAAGTCCTTGGCCATCACCTCTGCCCGATGTAAGAAATCTTCTTGTTGCATCATATCGTTCACCTCTCCTCTTTCTCCCCTTCATTTTAACAAAATAAAAAGGGGCTGACCCTGTCATATCCGACAGGGTCAGCCCCTAAGTGCAGAAAAATATCATAAAATGGCATAAAACATCAGGTTGACGCCGCATATTTCTCGTGAAGTAAGAGACGGGACACACCTTATCGGGTTGTTTCGCCTTTCTCGGTTCTCTCTGCTTTCTCCGCGCCCGATGCGTCTGACGTCGCAGGCGTTTCCTGTGTCTCCTGCGCATCCGAATGCGTCGACTGCTCCGGCTGCGCGGAGTTCTCCGTCAGCGGGTCCATCCCGTCAGACTGATCGAGTTGGTCGGACTGCTCCGGTTGGTCCGACACTCCGACCGAGGCAGATAATGCAGATGGCTCAGCCTGCTCGTCTGCCACAGTCGAGGCCATCTGTGCCGCTGGGCCTAACGGTCTTGATAGGTCTGAAAAACCGGTCAGCCCAATCGTCTCGAAATCGTCGGGCGTCCACGGCTTCGGCGGGCGCGCGAGAATGAGCTTGGCCAGATGCGTGCCGTCTTCGCGCGCAAGTTTGCCGTAACTGAAGCGCGGGTCCTCCGTGACCTCGCGGCCAAACCAATACGGCGGCTCGAAGGCTCTTGCCTCTTCTTCTGAACTGAACTCCACTTCGACGTAATCAAACCCCTTGAGGTGGCCGCTGTGGCGATGATACTCCGCGACGTGGCCGTCAGAAAGCGGCAGGCGGTAACGGCGCTTCTCGATGAACCAGGTGCCCTTCTCGAGACACTCGACGAGATGCGAGAATTCGCGCGAGCTGATTTCCGTCTCCCACTCATCACGCACAAGGCCCTCGCCGCGCTTCACCGTCAGGTAGAATTTCTCAGGCCCTTCTGAGGGGCGGACACTGCGAATGCGGATCTCAGGGAACAGCGAGACATACCCTTGCAAGATGGAATCGAACGTATCCGGCAATGCCGGAATGATATCAACAAGAAACTGACGTTCTATTTCCATATACAGCCTCCTTCCCGGTCATGATGCTCTGGCTGACCCTATCTCTTATCGTATTCATATTTCTATCACCTTCATTTGTCATGCATCATCTGTATGACATATCTTAGCATAAACTGTATTCTATCACAGAATACCTTGTTTTTCGCTTAAAAAAAGAAAATGTTCTCCCGTTTTCTACAGGAGAACATGATGGGTTGATTACGAGATTAATTCTTATTTATATTTTTATATTCTTCTGCGAGCTTCTTGAAGAGAGGCAGGGAACGTTCAATCGTCTCCGTCTTGATGCAGTAGGCCGCGCGGAAGTAGCCCGGGCAGCCGAAATCCGTGCCCGGTACGAGCAGCAGGTCGTACTTCTTGGCGCGCTCACAGAACGCATAGTCGTCTTCTTCGAGCGCTTTCGGGAACAGGTAGAAGGCACCCTGCGGCTTGACGCAGGTGAAGCCTGCCTCGATGAGACCGTCGTAGAGCAGCTGACCGTTCTTGCGGTACGTCGAGATGTCGGACGGCATGCCGGCGCAGCGCGCGACGACAAGCTGCCAGAGTGACGGCGCGTTGACATGCGTGAGCACGCGGGCGGCACCGGCGATGGCGCCGTAGACCTTCGCTGAGCCCTCAAGCTCATCCGGCACGACGATGTAGCCGATACGCTCGCCCGGCAGCGAGAAGGACTTGCTGTAGGAATAGCAGACGAGCGTGTCGCGATAGTAGAGTGGGATGTACGGGACGGTGTTGCCCTCGTAGGCGATCTCGCGGTACGGCTCATCCGAGATGATGTAGATCGGGTGGCCGTATTCCTGCTCCTTGCGCTTGAGGATAGCGGCGAGTTCCTTGATGGTCGCCTCGGAGTAAACAACACCGCTCGGGTTGTTCGGCGAGTTGACGATGACGGCCTTCGTGTGCGGCGTCAGGAGCGACTCGAAGGCCGCGAAGTCAATCTGGAAGTCCTCGACGCGCGCCGGCACGACGACGAGCTTGCCGCCGACCGACTCGACGAAGCAGCGGTACTCAGGGAAGAACGGAGCAAACGTGATGAACTCATCGCCTTCCTCGCAGAGCGCCTTGAAGCAGATCGTGATGGCGGCAGCGGCGCCGGCCGTCATGAAGAGGTTCTTGCCGGCAAAATGCGTGCCGAAGCGGTCGTTGATGCTCTTGGCGAGCGCCTCGCGGACCTGCGGATTGCCCGGGGCAATCGTGTAGCCGTGGACGGCCTCAGGCGGCATCGTCTGCAGGATATCGATGGCCGCCTGCTTGACGAAGTCCGGCGTCGGCACATTCGGGTTGCCGAGACTGAAATCATAGATATTCTCCTCGCCGACCTCCGCCGCTCGCTTGCGGCCAAATTCAAAGATCGTGCGGATCGTGGATTTTTTGGTGCCGAGCTCGTACATTTTTTCAGAAACCATTTGATAACCACCTTTTGTATCTCATGTCTTGCTTTATTTTCATGGACAGAATTCTTTCATGCTAGAACATAATTAACATTTTACCACAAACAAAGCCGAAAAAAAAGATGCCGAACAAAATTCCGGCACCTCTTCTAATGTTTGAGATGTGTGTAATATGTATAGGACAGGAATCAGGATTCCTGAAAATACCTCATGGATACCTTCTTCCACTCGCGTTTGGTGTAGAGCATGGCGCGCTCTTCGACGCCTGTCTCGGCGGCGAGGCCGGCGACGATGCGCTCGCACTCCTCGCGGCTGTGGCCGTGGACCATCGTGTAGAGGTTGTAGGGCCAGTCAGGCGCGGTCGTGCGGTCGTAGCAGTGCGAGACGGACGGCGAGGCGGCCATCTGCTTGGCGACTTCGTCGAGGCGCTCTGGGTCGACTTTCCAGGCGACGAGCACGTTCGACGAGAAGCCGACTTCGCGGTGGCGCAACACGGCGCCCATCTTGCGGATCTTCTTCTCCTCCTCCATCGCCTTGACGCGCTCGAGGAAGAGCTCCTCGCTGACGCCGGCCTTCTCGGCCAGGACCTTGTAGGGCTCGGCGACGAGCGGGAAGTCGCCCTGCAGCGCGCAGATAATCTTCTTGTCTAGTTCATTGATTGCATTGTTTTCATGATTCCCGTTAGTTGTGCGGTGTTCTGCCATCAGCCGGCTCCCCCTTGCTTATCCCTTTTATCAGGCCAGCTTGAACTGGACGTTGATCTTGTACTTCTTCTGCGATTTGAGATTGAGCATGCTCTCGACGCCCGGCAGAGCCCGGATTTCCGTGAGAATCTCATGCTCCTTGTCAAGTCCCGGCGTCAGCAGCGTAAACCAGAGGTTGTAGCGGCCCTCGCGCTCGTAGTTGTGGGTGGCACCCGGATAGCGGTTGATGGCCTTGGCGACGGCCTCCATCTTCTCGGGGTCGACGCGCAGGGCAACAAGCGTTCCCTTGTAGCCGAGGCGGTTTGAGTTGAAGAACGTGCCGATGCGGCGCAGGTAGCCCTCCTCTTTGAGGACCTGCAGGCGGTCAATGACAATCTCCTCCGTCGTGCCGAGCCGCTCAGCCAAGGCAGCGAACGGGCGGCTACAGACGGGCAGGCTGCCCTGCAGCAGGTTCAGTAAGGATTTGTCAAACGATGTCAGCTCCATGATATCTCCCCCAAGATTTTTCTACACATTCTCTTATGCTCTTATGCTCCTAAAAAAATTGGATTCACGCGAAACGTGAATCCAATTCATCTTTCGTTATCTTTATTATACTAGAATCTCACGGATGACGTCAAGTAAATCTGAACGTCCTTCATTTTTTACGGAGGAGTACGGCAGGATGGAGATTTCCTTGACGCCGAGCGCGCGGCGGATTGCGGCAATGTTCTTCTGGCGCGCGTTCTTGCCGATCTTGTCGGCCTTCGTCGCAATGATCAGCACGGGCACATGGTGCTCGACGAGCCACTGGAACATCTCGACGTCGGAGGCCATGGGCTCATGGCGGATGTCGATGAGCTGGCAGACGAACTGCAGCTGCGGTGAAGTCAGCAAGTACTCGTCGATGAACTTCTTCCAGATCTTGCGGCGCTCCTTGCCCGTCTTGGCGTAGCCGTAGCCGGGCAGGTCGACGAGGTAGAAGTCCTTGCGCCCCTGCTCCTCCCCGCTCTCTGGGTCGCGCAGCTTTGCCGTCAGCTCGAAGAAGTTGATGGTCTGCGTCTTGCCGGGCTGCGAAGAGACGCGCGCGAGGCCGCGGATGCGCGTCAGGGAGTTGATGAGCGACGACTTGCCGACATTCGAGCGGCCGATGAAGACGACTTCCGGCAGCTCGCGCTCGGGGTACTGGTCCTTCTTGACGGCCGAGGCAATGTATTTGCCCTGCGTGATGACGACCGGCTCTGCGGTCTTGGCCTTCTCATCGCTAGCTTCTGCCGGCTTTGCGTCAAGCGGTCGGTCTGTCTTCTGCTCCGTCATGGCTCTGTCCCCCTTCCTCATTTATGGATTGTGTGGATTCTACGGATGATACAGTCTTTGTATCCTGCGCGGTCTGTACCCCCTGTGGTCCCTTTGCGGCCGGAGCGGCTTTGGCCGTCTCCTTCGGCAGCAATGCGGTCTTCAAGACCTCGTCCATGTGCGAGACCGTCACGAAGGTCAGCTTTTCGCGCACGCTCTCAGGGATTTCCTCAATGTCGCGCTCGTTTTCCTTCGGCAGGATGATGGTCTTCATGCCCTCGCGGTAGGCGGCGATCACTTTCTCCTTGAGGCCGCCAATCGGCAGGACATTGCCACGCAGGGTAATCTCGCCCGTCATGGCGACATCGCTGCGGACCTTGCGGCCCGTCAGAGCCGAGATCATGGCCGTAGCCATCGTGATGCCTGCGGACGGGCCGTCCTTCGGCACGGCGCCTTCAGGCAGGTGGATGTGGATGTCGTCCTTCTCGTAGAAGTCCTCGGGCAGACCGAGCGCTTCAGCGCGACTGCGAATGTAGGAAAGAGCGGCCTGCGCCGACTCCTGCATGACGTCGCCGAGCTGGCCTGTCAGGATGAGCTTGCCCTTGCCCTTGAGCACAGTGACTTCCGTCGGCAGGATGTCGCCGCCGATTTCGGTCCAGGCCATGCCCGTGACGACACCGACCTGCGGCTTCTTCTCCGCCTTCGTCTCGAGAAACTTCTTGCGGCCGAGGAAGTCGGTCAGGTTGTGGCGTGTCACGCGGATGGGCGGCTCTTCGCCCTCGACGATCTTGCGCGCGGCCTTGCGGCAGACCTGGCCGATGAGGCGCTCGAGCTCGCGCACGCCTGACTCACGTGTGTAGTATTCGATGATGTCCTGCAGGACACCCGCGCCGAGGCGGATGTCCTTGCCTGCAAGGCCGTTCTGTCCGCGCTGGCGGGCGACGAGATAGCGCTTCGCAATCTCGAGCTTCTCGTACTCCGTGTAGCTCGAGAGCTCGATGATCTCCATGCGGTCGCGCAGCGGGCGCGGGATGGGACCGAGACTGTTGGCCGTGACGATCCAGAAGACCTTCGAGAGGTCGAACGGGATGTCGATGTAGTTGTCGCTGAACGTCTTGTTCTGCGCGGGGTCGAGGACCTCGAGGAGCGCCGCTGATGGGTCGCCGCGATAGTCGGTGACGAGTTTGTCCACTTCGTCGAGCAGGAAGACTGGGTTGCGCGTGCCGACATTGCGGATGCCCTCGATGATGCGGCCCGGCATCGCACCGAGATACGTGCGACGATGGCCGCGGATCTCGGCCTCATCGCGCACGCCGCCGAGCGCAGCGCGGATGAACTTGCGCCCCGTCGCGCGCGCAATCGAAGCCGCCAGTGACGTCTTGCCGACGCCCGGCGGGCCGACGAGGCAGAGGATTGGCGCATTCTTGTCTGGCACGAGCTTGTGCACGGCGAGGAAGTCGAGGATGCGTTCCTTGACCTTCTGCAGACCGTAGTGGTCGTGATCGAGGATCTTCGCCGCCCTCTTGATGTTGACGGTGTCCTTTGACTCCTGACTCCACGGCAGGGAGAGCAGCCATTCGATATAGTTGCGGATGACACTCGCCTCGGCGTTCGTGTTGCTCATGTTCTCGAGCCGGTGGAGCTCGCGGTTGACGGCCTGGTGCACGCTCTCAGGGTACTTGCCGTTGAGGAGCGTCCCTTGGTACTCTATGATGTCAGACATGACGTCATCCTTGTCGCCGAGCTCCTTGCGGATGACCTTGAGCTGCTCGCGCAGGTAGTAGTCACGCTGGGCTTTGTCCATCTGCTTGCGGACCTTGACGTCGATGTTCTGCTCCATGCGCAGGAGCTCAATCTCATGCGAGAGGTCGTACGAGAGCAGCTTGAGGCGGTCCCGTATGTTGATGCTTTCGAGCAGGTCCTGGCGCGAGTCGATCTTGAGGTTCAGATGGCTCGCGATGAGGTCGGCCAGCCGGCCGGCGTCGTCGATGATGGCGACGGAGACGAGCGTGTCGGGCGGGATGCGCTTCGAGAGCTTGACCCACTCCTCGAATAGGTGAACGACAGAGCGCGTCGCGACCTCGATGTCCATCGAGGTGTAGATTGGGTCGGTGTAGACTTTGGCCTCGACTTCATCGTAGTTCTCGAGCCGGTGGTAGTCATCGATGCGCGCGCGCTTCTCGCCCTCGACGAGCACGCGGACCGTGCCGCCCGGCAGCTTGATGAGCTGGTTGATGACGGCGACTGTACCGTAATTGTAGAGATCCTCGCGGCCCGGGTCGTCCTTGTCGGCGTCGAGCTGGGCGACGAGCAGAATGCGGCGGTCCTCCACCATTGCCCTTTCCAGGGCGGCAAGCGACCGCTCGCGGCCGACGTCGAGATGGATGATCATGTAGGGAAAGACCACCATGCCGCGCAGCGGCAAGAGTGGCAGTGTCTTCATCTCGGGCGGCATGCGTTTCGTCGGTGCAACGGGTGCCTTTTGTTTCTCGTTCTTTTCTGGTGCTTCTGACATATTATCCCTCCCCTTATCGATATCTTGTATCTTATATTCTATGGATCTTGTGGATAAAAAGACAAGGCGCTGCTATTGCAGCGCCCTGTCTTGCATCGTATCAGGCCGATGCTTCCTTGCCACCCTTATCGTCCTTGTCGGGCTTATCGGTCTTGTCTTTGTCCGTATTCCCGCTCTTGTCGATGGTCAGGATGGGTTCTTTCTTGGATGTGATGACGTCCTTCGTCACGCGGCAGGCGGTCACGCCCTCGATCGACGGCACATCGTACATGACGTTGCGCATGATGCCTTCGATGATGGAGCGCAGGCCGCGAGCCCCTGTCTTGCGCTTGAGCGCCTCCTTGGCGATCTGGCGCAGGGCGTCGTCGTCAAACGTCAGCTTGACTCCATCGAGCTCGAGGAGCTTCTGGTACTGTTTGACGAGTGCGTTCTTCGGCTTCGTCAGGATGTTGACGAGTGCCTCTTCGTCGAGCGCGTCGAGCGTCACGACGACAGGCAGTCGGCCGATGAACTCCGGTATAAGGCCGCTCTTCAAGAGGTCTTCCGGCAGCACCTTGCGCAGCGTGTCGCCGATGTTTCTCTGGCGCTTCGACTTGATCGGCGCACCAAAGCCCATCTGCTTCTGACCGAGACGCGACTCGATGATCTTCTCGATGCCGTCAAAGGCACCGCCGCAGATAAAGAGGATGTTTGTCGTATCGATCTGGATGAGCTCCTGGTGCGGATGCTTGCGGCCGCCCTGCGGCGGCACGGAAGCCGTCGTGCCCTCAAGGATCTTTAAGAGCGCTTGCTGGACGCCCTCGCCCGACACGTCGCGCGTGATGGATGGGTTCTCGGACTTGCGCGCGATCTTATCGATCTCGTCGATGTAGATGATGCCGCGCTCCGCCTTCTCGACGTCGTAGTCCGCCGCCTGGATGAGCTTCAAGAGGATGTTCTCGACATCCTCGCCGACATAGCCGGCCTCCGTCAGCGCCGTCGCATCAGCGATGGCAAACGGCACATTGAGGATGCGGGCGAGCGACTGGGCGAGCAGCGTCTTGCCGCTGCCCGTCGGGCCAATCATGAGGATGTTCGACTTCGAGAGCTCGACATCCTCACCCGGCTTGCCCTGCCCCATGTTGATGCGCTTATAGTGGTTGTAGACAGCCACGGACAAGGTCTTCTTGGCCTCGTCCTGTCCAATGACGTACTGGTCGAGGATTGCGCGGATGTCCTTCGGTTTTGGGACGTCCTTGAGCTCGACCTCGACATCATCGTTGAATTCCTCTTCGATGATCTCATTGCAGAGCTCGATGCATTCATCACAGATGTAAACACCTGGACCAGCGACCAGCTTGCGCACCTGGTCCTGCGTCTTGCCGCAGAACGAGCACTTGAGCTGGCCTTTCTCATCCCCAAACTTCAACATGACATCACCTCTTATGCCTTGGTCTCCGATTTCTTGCCCTTCTTGACAGGACGAGTGATCACTTCGTCGACCAGGCCGTACGCCTTGGCTTCTTCTGCCGTCATGAAGTTATCGCGCTCCGTATCCTGCACGACCGTCTCGCGGTCCTTGCCCGTCGACTCCACGAGGATGTCGTTGATGACCTCGCGGATGCGCTGGATCTCGCGCGCCTGGATCTGGATGTCCGTCGACTGACCCTGAGCGCCGCCGAGCGGCTGATGGATCATGATGCGGGCATTCGGCAGCGCATAGCGCTTGCCCTTGGCGCCTGCCGTCAGGAGCAGCGCGCCCATGCTCGCTGCCTGGCCGATGCAGATCGTCGACACGTCCGGTTTGATATACTGCATGGTGTCGTAGATGGCAAGGCCTGCCGTGACAACGCCGCCCGGGCTGTTGATGTACAGATGGATGTCCTTGTCCGGGTCTTCCGACTCGAGGAACAAGAGCTGCGCAACAACCGTATTGGCGACAGCGTCGTCAATCGGGCCGCCCAGGAAGATGATGCGGTCCTTCAGGAGGCGCGAGTAGATATCGTACGCGCGCTCGCCCGTATTGGAACGCTCCACTACCATTGGTACATAACTCATAGGTATACCCCCATATCAGGGATCTTATTTGGCGATGTTATCGATGATGAACTGAGCCGTCTTCTTGCGGAGTACGGATGCAGCCAGATCGCCAATACGACCCTGTTCCTTGATGATCTTCTGGACCTGCTGCGGCGTAGCACCGTAAGCAGCTGCCATAGCAGCGACTTCTTCGTCGAGGTCCTTTGCTTCTACTTTGATGTCCTCAGCCTTAGCGACTTCCTCGAGCATGAGGTCCGTCTTGACGTTCTTCTCAGCCGTCTCGCGATACTGCTCACGCAGCTTGGCGATGTCCGTGCCAGCGTACTGCAGGTACTGCTCGAGCTTCATGCCCTGCTGCTCGAGGCGCATTGCCATCTCCTGGATCATGGCCGTGACGCGGTTGTCGATCATGACAGCCGGGATGTCGACCGTGATGTTGTTCGTCGCCATCTCGATGGCAGCGCTCTTCTGGTCGTTCTCAGCCGTGCGCTCAGCGTTCTCCTCGAGGTTCTTGCGGATGTCAGCCTTGAGCTCATCGAGCGTCTCGAACTTGCTGACCTTCTTGGCGAGCTCATCGTCGATAGCCGGCAGCTCTTTCGTCTTGATGCTGCGGATCGTGCACTTGAACGTAGCGTCCTTGCCAGCGAGCTCCTTTGCATGGTACTCTTCCGGGAACTTGACGTTGACGTCGCGCTCCTCGCCGATCTTTGCGCCGACGAGCTGATCCTCGAAGCCCGGGATGAAGCTGTTGGAGCCAATCTGCAGCGGGTAATCCTTGCCCTCGCCGCCGTCGAATGCCTCACCGTCAACGAAGCCCTTGAAGTCGAGCGTCGTGAAGTCGCCGTCTTTTACCTCAGCGCCTTCCGGTGCATCGACGAGCTTGCCCTGGCGGTCCTGGAACGTCTTGAGCTGCTTCTCGACATCCTCATCCGTGATATTCACTTCGTTCTTCGGCACGTTGAGGCCCTTGTAGTCGCCGAGCTTGACTTCCGGACGTGGCGTGACCGTAGCCTTGAAGACGAGGTCCTTGCCCTCTTCCAGCGTCTCGATGTCGACGCTCGGACGCGTTACCGGGTCGATCTTCTGCTCATCGAATGCCTTGCTGAGGGCCTTCGGAGCGACGATGTCGAAAGCTTCCTGCAGGACAGCGTCCTTGCCGACGTGGCGCTCGACGATCATGCGCGGAGCCTTGCCCTTGCGGAAGCCCGGGATGCTGACGCGATTTGCGAGGCGCTTGCATGCCTGCTCGACTGCCTTGTTGACCTCTGCTGCTTCGACTTCAATCGTCAGAGTGACCTGCTGGTTCTCTCCATTTTCTACCGTAACTTTCATTGTGTGAAATGACCTCCTGTATCATCTTATTGCAATCATGATTGGCCAGTTCCGGCTTATCAGCCACAAAAACATGCCATATGGATTTTATCATAACATAAAATGCGCAGAAATACAAGGATTTCTGCGCATCAGAGAGCGATAAAGTCAAAATATCAAGTTCAAGTCACTTCAAGAGATCCGCCATGCGGGTCAGCGGCTGCGAGAGGTCCATGTGGCCGCCGAGCGACTCGACTTTCTTGCCGTCGATGAGAATCTGGACCTTCTTGACCTCGGGGAACTCGGTCAGCGTATCGACGATCGAGCCGACGAGCATCGTCTCGCCTGTCGAGCCGCCGACGAAGTCCTTGCGCAGATTACCCGTGAAGTCGACCGTCGCCGTGCCGTTCGCGACCTTGACGCTGCGGAGCTTTGCCTGTTTCGGGATGATATTCGTCTGGCCCTTCTCCGTCGTGCCCTCCAAGAGCGACTCCATCGCCGCCGTGTACTTCTCCTGCTGGTCGAGCGTGACCGTGCGCTTGTCGGCGATGAGCTTCATGCCCTGCTCATCCGGGTAGTAGACCTTGATCGTGAGCTTCTGTGCCTTCTTCTCGGCGCTTGAGGTCGAGGACGAGGCCGCCTGCGGGGTGCTCTCACTCTGGACCGAAGCCGAGGAGCTGCCGTCCGGCGTACCCTTGCCCGTCGCCCCTGAGCCGCAGCCGGCGAGGAGGGCGAGCGCGAAGATTGCGAGCCCCAGCATTGCGTAACGGACATATTTCTTCATCATAGTTCATCTCCTGTTCCGTCTATTCCGTCTGCTTCTTGTCTTATACTTCTACTGTTTAAGTTCGAGATTCGCTGTGCGATTCCCTGCCTCAGTTGCCGCTGAAATAGCGGCTGATGGCGCGCGCGATGCCTTCGGCGAGCTTCATCTGGTACGCAGGGCTTGCGAGCAACTGCTCTTCCTGGGGATTCGTGACAAAGGCGAGCTCGGCGAGCGTCGCCGGCATGCTCGAGTGCTTGATGACATAGAAGTTTGCCGTCTTGACGCCGCGGTTAAAGAGGCCGCCAGCCTTCTCGAGCTCTTCATTGAGCAGGGTCGCGAGGCGCTCGCCCTTCGGCGAGCCCGCGTAGTAGTACGTCTCCATGCCGTTCGATGCCGGATTCGAGAAGGCATTGCAGTGGATCGAGACGAAGATCTCCGCGCCCGGCGTGTACTCGCCGACATTGACGCGCGCCTGGAGCTCCTGACGGTCCGACGCATACGGGCCGTAGACATCGACGTCCTTGTCGCGCGTCATCGTGACGCGCGCGCCCGAGTTCTCGAGGATGGACTGCAGGTCTTTCGAGACGGCGAGCGTCACCGAAGCCTCCGTCACGCCCGTCGGCCCGACGGCACCCGTATCGCTGCCGCCGTGGCCCGGGTCGATGACGATGGAGTGACCGCTGACGCCCGCGACGCGCGAGCTGCTCGCCGTGCCGCCCGATGCGAAGATGTCGATGACGAGGCGGTAAGGCTTCTTCGCCTTGCGGTCAGCCGGCTCCGCATGGACGGCGTAGCTGCCGTCGATCACGGGGTTCTTGCAGTCGATGCGGACCTGCGTGTGGCGCGCCTCGAGCTCACGGATGTGCAGCGCTTTGGCGAGCTTGCTGCTGAACCTGTAGTCGGACTTGAGCTTGTCCGGCTCCGTGTTCGAGAGGTCGATGACGAGCTGCTTCTGCAAGTACGGATGCGCCGTGACGTCGTACGTCACATTGTCGCGGTCCATGCCGATCTCGATGCGCAGGGCCTGCCGCCCGTCGACCTCGGTCTCATACGACTGGAAGTAATTGAGTTTATGCACCGCTTCGCGCTTCGCGGCCTCACTGCTCTGCGGCAGGATGGCCGAGAGGCACGCGAGCAGCATGAAGCATAGCGCTGCTGCGCGGCATATCTTGCTGAACAAAAAGGGTTCCTCCTTCTCTACTCCTTCATGTATGTCTTGATTCATGCATCAATCGTCTTTGAGAAGGTCGAGCGCTTCCTGCTCGGCTTTCTCCGTCGCTTCCTTGTCGTAGGTGATGTCGATCTTCAAATAATCGCCCTCGCCGACGCCCTCGGGAAGGAAGCACTTCGGGAAGTTGACTTTCTTCATCGCATCGCCGAGCAGCAGCACGGCGAGGTCGTCCTCAAAGCGGTCGAGATATGCAGAGATCATTGTGCATCGCCCTCCTCTGCCTTGATGCTGTAGTCCTTGCCATTCGTCGTGACGGTGATCGTGCCGTTCTTGTCGGTCTCGTAGACCTTGCCCTTGTAGACTTCGCCCTTGTCGTTCTTGACGAGTTTCGTCTTCTTCTGCGAGCCGTCGCGGCGGTCCTTGTAGGTGCTCTGGCCGAGGTAGCGCGCGAGCACGTCTGTGTGCGGATGGCCGTAGTCATTGCCCTTGCCACAGGAGATCAGCACGGCCTCCGGCCAGACAGCCTTGAGATACGGCACGGAAGAACCCGTGCTGCTGCCATGATGCGGGCTCTTGAGGATCGTGCTCCTGAGGTCCTTGGCGTCCGACTTCAAGAGCTGCTCCTCGACCGGCTGCTCGGCGTCGCCCGTGAAGAGCATCGAGAAGTCGCCATAGGTGAGCTTGCCGACGATCGACTCATTGTTCGGGTCGTGCTTGTAGCCCTTCTGCGTGCCCTTCTCGACGAGTTCCTTCGTCGGGTAGAACACCTTGAACGAGACGCCGCCGCCAAAGTCGAGCACATCGCCGGCCTTGAGGGCCGTGTGCTTGATGCCCTTCGACTTGAGCTGCTTCATGTAGCCGATGTAAAGCTTCGACGTCGACGGCATGCCGTTGTCGTAGACCTCGCCGACCTGGTAGTCCTTGAGGAGAACATCCATGCCGCCGATGTGGTCGGCATGCGGATGCGTCAGGATGACCTTGTCTATCTTCTTGACGCCTGCCTTGTCGAGCTCACGCTTGAACTTGTCGCGCTCGTCGACATCGCTCGTGTCGATGAGCACCGTCTGCTCCGCTGTCTGGATCAGGATGGAGTCACCCTGGCCGACGTTGAGCATCTTGATCGTGACATCCTTGCCGGCCTGTGCCACTGCCGAGGACTTCGCTGCACCAGAACTCGATGCGCTCGAAGCGCTCGACCCCTGACTGCTGCCGCAGCCCGTCAGCACGGCGATGGCGAGCATGAGGATGCCGAGAATCATGCCGATTTTCTTTCTCACTGTCTTTCCCCCTAAAAAACAAACATCTTTTTCATAATATCGTGATATCGTGCAGCATCAGAGCAGGTAGTGCTCGATGCCGGCGGCCACGCCGTCCTCGTCGACGGACGGCACGATGTGGTCGGCAATCGCCTTGAGCTGCGGCCGTGCGTTGTCCATGACGAGGCTCGTGCCGACGGTCTGCATCATCTCGATGTCGTTGAGGCCGTCGCCGAAGGCGAAGCTGCGCTCGACCGGGATGCCGAGGTACGCGAGTGCGTGCAGGATGCCCGAGCCCTTCGTGACGTCGCTGGCGTAGAGCTCCATGTTCTTCTTGTGGTACGGGTCCATGAGGCCCGTGAGTCCCGGCCATGCGAGCAGCTTGTCGAAGAGGCCGTGGCCGCCCGGGTCCTCCGAGGCGAATTCCATCTTCGCGACGGGGACCTTCGCGAGGTCGTAGTCGCGCACGAACTGCGTGACATCGACGTCGATGCTGCGGTAGAAGTTCTCCGTCAGCTTGTACTCCGGCTTGAGATAGACGTTTCGCGGTCCCTCGAGAATGTACTCAACGCCGTGCTGCTCGGAGAGCGCGGCAATCTGCTCGACCGTCTTCTGCGGCAGCATCTGCTTGTAGATGGTCTTGTCGCCGAGCAGCACGACGGCGCCGTTCATGAGCACGTAACCGTCGAACAGGTCCTGCTGCACGAGCTCCGGGTCGAGATAGGCATACGGCCTGCCGCTCGCGATGAACGTGCAGTGGCCCGCCGCGCGCAGGGCGCGGATGGCTCCCTTGACGGCCGGCGCGATCTGCGTCCGCCCCTTCATGATGTTGATCAGCGTGCCGTCGATGTCAAAGAAGACGGCTTTCTTCTCCTGTATCACAGGCAGTCCCCCTTATTCCCCAGTCAGTTCACCGCGACTTGCGGTAGTAGATGTAGCAGCGGACGAGCGTCAGCACGAACCAGATGGCAATCGTCACGACAAAGATCCAGTCGACGGTCTCCATCTTCGAGAAGTCTATCACCGAGAGGATGCAGATGGCCGCGATGGCAATCGCGCCATCCATCGGCTTGACAGCCGCTGAGAGCCAGCTTTCTCTTTCCCTGTCGTTCTTTCCATTCATTCTGTTCAAATCAAAGACTCCAATCTCGTGTATTCTTGCCTTTATACTACTCGAGATTGGAGTCAGATTCAAGTTATTTCAGAACCTCGATGGTGCATTTTTGCGTTCATCAACGGTATTCGAGGTCGCGCGTGCCGCGGCGGATCTCCTCAGAGACGGGCAGGCTCGCCTCGTAGCGGCGCACGATGACGGACGTCGTCAGCACGCCGGCCAGCAGCACGATGGCGACGAGCAGGATGACGCGCGCCGTCGAATTGTCGCTGTCGCCATCATCCGAGAACAGGCCGCCGAGCCCCTGCTGCACGCTGTCGAGCGCCGGGCCGAAGCTCTGGATCGCGTTGTAGGTGTTGTAGGCCTGTGCGAACGTGTTCCAGCCGGCCACGCCGAGGTTCGAGAGCGACTTGTCGCGCGCGAAGGCAATCCACGACTGGATCGTGATGAAGATGCCCGAGCCAATGAGCGGCACGATCAGCATGATGTAGATGAGGTTCATCATGACGCCGAGCATCGCGGGGGGCAGGTAGCCCGTGCTCACGGCGATGTAGCCGACGACGACGGCGTAGACAAAGGTGAAGCCGGCCGCCGACTGGATGGCGCCGCACCAGGCCAGCAGGCGGACCCAGCCGCCGACGGCCTTCGATTCGGCCCAGATGCGCCCGACGTTGCGGGCATTGAGGAAACTGATGACGAGATTGAGTCCGAGGACTAAGAACAGCATCAGCATATGTATCACTCCTTCTGTAATCTGGCTATCAGTATACGAGGCATTTCTGAAAAGTAACGGAAAGGCGGCGAAATATCACGAAGCCTTTCCGTCTGCTGCCGCGCTCTGCTTGGCGGCGAGCGTCTTCTCCATCGTGTCGTGGATGAGTTTGGCGTAGGCCGCCGTGCCCTCGTCGTTCGGATGGATGCCATCGCCGCCGAGCCAGTCGGTGTGCTGCGAGATGAGTCCGTACCAGTCGACGATCGTCACGTTCGGATGGTCCTTGACCATGTTCGCGAGGTAGTCGTTGTTCGTCTGCTGCCATGAGAGTTCCGGGCAGTAGACATTGACCCAGAAGATGTTGCGGTCAGGTCCGAGGTACTCGAGCAGAGCGCGCGTCTGGACCTCGTACTTCTCGTAGCCGGCAATCGGGCCGTTCGTGCCGAGCGCGATGACGACGTTCTTGCCGAGGCGTCCCTGCGCATCCATCTGCTTGGCCGCATCGAGGCCGCCGCCGACGTAGCGCGAGACCTCCGCGTCGATGATGCAGCCCGGCAGGACCTTGCGCAGCTCGCCAGACGAGCCGAGCATGACCGAGTCGCCGATGCAGGCGACGCCGGAGAGGTCGACATCCGCCGGTGCTGCGGCATCGGCGCTCTGCCCTGCCGCTCCCGCTGCGGCCTGATCATTGGCCGCCTGCTGCGCTGCGGCGTTGGCGGCGAGCCTTTCCTGCAGCTCGCCCGTGTCGCTGACCTTCTGGTCGGCCGAGACGGCAATCGCATGGCCGCCGAAGCCCATCATGGCGAGGCCCGGCAGGGTGAAGACCGTCAGAAAAATGCAGGCCGTGACGACGTGGCGGCCGTTGATGGCCGGCAGGCGGCGGCTCGTGATGACGTTTGCGAGCGCGTCCGACCAGACGGTCAGCACGAGGATCGCGGCGATCTCGAGCACTGCGTAGTACGGCAGCTGCGTCCAGCCGAGCTTGGCGAAGAGATAGATGACGGGGTACTGCCAGAGGTAGATGCCGAAGCTGCGCTTGCCGAGCCAGCCGAGCCAGCGCAGTTTCGGGCTCTCGAGCGCCGCGCCGATGAAGAAGCGGTCGTCAGCCGTCAGCAACAAGAGCGCACAGAAGAGCACAGTCATCGCGAGCATGCCCCACTCGTAGACGTAGGCGGACTGGCCGTCAAAGATGAAGTACGTGGCAATCGAGGCGCCCATGAGCACGGGCCAGGCGAGATAGCCGAGCAGCATCCTGTACTTGCCGAGGCGCGCGCGCGGATGGTCGACCCACCAGAGGCCGAGCACGGCGCCGAAGAGCAGCGCGTAGACGCGCGTGTCCGTGCCGTAGTAGAGGCGCGTGACGTCCATGTCCGGCTCGTACAGCAGCGGCATGACGGCCGCCGAGCCGAGCGCGAGCACGGCGAGGACGAAGAGCCCCACGCGGCGCCCGGCGAGAATGTCGAGGAAGGCGTAGAGCGCAAAGAGCAGCGGCCAGACGAGGTAGTACTGCATCTCGATGCCCATGAACCAGAGGTGCGTGAACGGCGAGGCGTTCGTCAGCCGCGTGAAGTAGTCGGCGTTCTGCGCAATCTGCCACCAGTTGTTGTAGCCCAAGACGACTGAGAGGAACTCCGGCCGGATGGCCGCGACCGCCTTTGGCAGCACGAACTGATAGATGCCGATCGTCGTCAACAGCACGATGAAGAGCGACGGGTAGATGCGCTTGATGCGCTTCCAGTAGTATGCTTTCACGCGGAAGCGGTGCTCGAGCCAGCTGCGCTTGCTCGTGTAGGCGAGCAGGAAGCCCGTGAGCACGAAGAACAGCGAGACGCCGAGGTAGCCGCCCGGCAGCCGCTCGGGGAACATGTGAAAGAGCGTGACGCCGACAATCGCCAGTGTGCGCAGCACATCGAGGCCGTCGATGTGCCGCCTGCCCGCCACTTCACGTCCAAATAATGACAAGGTGATCAACTCCTAAAACAGATTGATAGAATGGGTTTCCCGGAAGGGCTTCAGGCCTGCCCCTCACATATAGTTAATAATATAGAGTGAGAAGAAGGAAAAAGCAAGCCTAAAAACGAAAAACACAGGGAAAAAGCAACATCACAATGCTGGTACCAATCCCTTCTATAAAATAAGAAAGGAAACGAGGAAGAAGAACATGAGAAAACGAAATCCATCCGCGCTGCTCGCCCTGGGCCTCACCCTGCTGGCCCTGCCAGCCTCTGCCCTCGCCGCCTCCTACCCTGCCACTGATCCCGCCATCCACTACGAGGGGCGCTGGCAAGAGGCGGCGGACGGCTGCTATGAGACGGCGCAGGGAGCCGTCTACCTTGAGACCATCTTCACGGGGACGAGCGTCGCTGCAAAGCTCGATGACACCGAAAACCGCTGGCTCGTCTCAATCGACGGCGGCCCGGCGCGCAAGATACGCGCAGCCAAGGGCAGTCCGACCGTACTTGCCGACAATCTGCCAGCAGGGCGCCACGTGCTGCGCCTTGAGCGCGCGACCGAGGGCTCGTACGGCGTCAGCCGCTTTGCGGGGCTCGAGGCCGACTCTATCGAAGCGCCCATGCGGCAGGCCTCGCGCCTGCGTCTCGAATTCGTCGGCGACTCTATCACGGCGGGCTTCCGCAATGACGGCAGGAAACACGGCAAAAACGATGCCGACATCGAGGACGGCTCCATGTCCTTTGCCCCGCAGCTCGCGCGCCTGCTCGATGCCGACTACAGCGTGCTCGCCAAGTCCGGCGAGGGCGTCGTACACAACTGGGGCGCCGGCTGGCCAGACCGCGGCCTCCATACAGCGGAGCGCTATCCCTGGACTTTCTACGGCGCGCGCAAGACCGCAGGCAACACCATCTGGCAGTCTGAGCGACTGCCCGTCTCGGCCGTCATCCTCGCACTCGGCACGAACGATTTCAGCGACGCGAAGCGCCGCCCCTATCATGAGGAATACGTGCAGGCGTGGACAAGCCTCATGCGCCGTGTTCATGCGATGAACCCCGAGGCCCCCATCATCTGCCTCGAGCCCGTGCCCGCTGCCATCTCGCCGCTCGCGGGGCTCTGGATCAAAGAGGCCTGCGAGCGCATGCAGGGCGAGGGCATCGCAGCGCACTACATCGCGCTCAATGCAAACAGCCCGCTGCTCGCGCCCGAAGACTTCGTCGGCGACGGCACGCATCCGACAAAGGCGGGCTCCGCGAAGCTCGCCGCCTACCTCGCCCCGCGCATCGCGCCGCTGCTGCCCAAGGAATGAAGCCACTGCAGACAGGAGAAGCCCGCTTCCCCACCGCTCGCAAGAGCGTGGAGAGAAGCGGGCTTCTCTTTTATCTATGAACTTGTTAGAGTCTGTTCTGGTCTTACTTGACCTGGATCTGCTTGTCGGCAGCCTTGTCGGAGACCTTCTCCTCGGCTGCGAGCAGGTCCTTCGCAGCGTGGAGCTGGAGCTCCACCTGCTTGTAGGACGTGCCGCCGAGCGAGTTGCGGTTCTTGACGCACGTCTCGGGGCTGATGGCCTCCTTGATGTCGGCGCCGAAGAGCGGCGAGAGCTTCTGGAAGTCCTCGAGGCTCATGTCCTCGAGGTAGATGCCCTTCTCGATGCAGTCGTGGACGGCCTGGCCCGAGACGGCATGCGCCTTGCGGAACGGCATGCCCTTCTTGACGAGGTAGTCGGCGAGGTCGGTCGCGTTGGAGAAATCCTCCGTGACGGCCTTCTTCATGACATCCTTGCAGACCTTCATGCCGCGAATCAGCTGCGCGTAGACGGCGAGGCTGAACTTCACGGTATCGATCGCGTCGAAGATGCCTTCCTTGTCCTCCTGCAGGTCCTTGTTGTAGGCAAGCGGCAGGCCTTTGACGGTCGTCAGCATGGCCATGAGATGGCCGATGACGCGGCCCGTCTTGCCGCGGACGAGCTCGGAGACATCCGGGTTCTTCTTCTGCGGCATCATCGAGGAGCCCGTGCAGTGTGCATCGTCGAGCTCGACGAAGTGGAACTCGCGGCTGCACCAGAGGATCGTCTCCTCCGAGAGGCGCGAGAGATGGACCATGAGGATCGAGGCTGCGGCGAGGAACTCCATGATGTAGTCGCGGTCGCTGACAGCGTCGAGGCTGTTCGTGTAGATGTTCTCGAAGTTGAGCTGCTTCTGCACGAACTCGCGGTCAATCGGGAACGTCGTGCCCGCGAGCGCACCAGCGCCGAGCGGCATGATATCCGCGCGCTTGTAGACGCCCTCGAAGCGGGCGAAGTCACGCGAGAGCATGCCGAAGTACGCGAGCAGATGGTGCGAGAACAGGATGGGCTGGGCGCGCTGCAGATGCGTGTAGCCCGGCATGATGACATCGCTGTACTTCTCCGCCGTCTCGACGAGCGCGCGCTGGAGATTCTCGATCTCCTTCTGCACGGCCACGATCTCGCGGCGCACGTACATGTGCGTGTCGAGCGCGACCTGGTCGTTGCGGCTGCGCGCCGTGTGCAGGCGGCCGCCGGCCTCGCCGATGGCGTCGGTCAGGCGCTTCTCGATGTTCATGTGGATGTCCTCGAGGTCGACGGAGAACTCGAAGTTGCCCTCCTCGATCTTCTGCAGGATGTCCTTGAGCCCCGCGACGATCTTATCGCGGTCCTCGTCCGTGATGATGCCGCATTTCGCGAGCATCGTCGCATGCGCGATGGAACCAGCGATATCCTCGTGGTACATGCGCTTATCGAAATTGATGGAGGCCTGGAACTCGTTGATCATCTCATCGGTCGACTTGGAGAAACGGCCTCCCCACATTGCTTTGCTCATTTACCGGTCTTCTCCTGCATCAGGGCGCGTACCTTGAGCGGCAGGCCGAAGAGGTTGATGAAGCCCGTGGCGTCAGCCTGGTTGTAGACATCATCGTGCTCGAACGTGACGAATTCCTTGCTGTAGAGGGAATACGGGCTCGTGGAGCCAGCGGAGATGATGTTGCCCTTGTAGAGCTTGAGCTTGACCGTGCCCGTGACGGTCTGCTGCGTGCTGTCGACGAAAGCGGACAGCGCTTCGCGCAGCTGGCAGAACCACATGCCATCGTAGACGAGCTCGCCGAAGCGGACGGCGACGTGCTGCTTGAAGTGGAACGTCATGCGGTCGAGGCAGAGGTACTCGAGCTCGCGATGTGCGTAGTAGAGGATCGATCCGCCCGGGTTCTCATAGACACCGCGGGACTTCATGCCGACGAGGCGGTTCTCGCAGATGTCGACGATGCCGACGCCGTTGCGCGCGCCAATCTCGTTGAGCTCGGTCAAGAGAGCGACCGGGTCCATCTTCTTGCCGTTGACCGCGACCGGCTCGCCCTTCTCGAAGTCGACCGTGACGTATTCCGGCTCGTCCTTCGCATCCTCCGGTGCCTTGGAGATCAAGAACATGCTGTTGTGCGGCTCGTTGGCCGGATCCTCGAGGTCGGAGCCCTCATGGGAGAGATGCCAGATGTTGCGGTCCATGGAGTACGTCTTGTTCTCCGTCGCGATGGGGATGCCGTGCTTCTTGGCATACTCGATCTCAGCGGAACGGGAATCGAGGTCCCACTCACGCCACGGAGCGATCAGCGTGATGTTCGGTGCGAGTGCCTTGACCGTCAGCTCGAAGCGGACCTGGTCGTTGCCCTTGCCCGTAGCGCCGTGAGCGATGGCGTCAGCGCCCTCTTTCTTGGCGATCTCGACGAGCTTCTTCGCGATGATTGGGCGTGCGAACGACGTGCCGAGCAGGTACTTATCCTCGTAGACAGCACCGGCCTTGAGCGTCGGCCAGACGTATTCTTTGAGGAACTCTTCCTTGAGGTCCTCGATGTAGACCTTGGAAGCACCGGATTTCAGGGCCTTGTCGTGTACGGCGTTGAGCTCGTCACCCTGTCCGACATCGGCGCAGACTGCGATGACTTCGCAGCCATCGTAATGCTCCTTGAGCCACGGGATGATGACGGAGGTATCGAGACCGCCCGAGTATGCGAGTACGACTTTCTTGATCTTAGCCATGATAAAAACCTCTTTTCCTATGATTCCTTCCCTCTCCCACTGTCATTGTGAGACCGGGACGATGTTATACGATATGCAGCAGTGCGTCTCTCAATCTGACATGGTCAGCGCCATGATGGCCTTCTGCGTGTGCAGGCGGTTCTCCGCCTCGTCGAAGATGACGTCGGCATTGGCCTCGAGGACCTCCTCCGTAATCTCCTCGCCGCGGTAAGCCGGCAGGCAGTGCATGACGATGACGCGCTTGTCGGCGCCCTTCAAGAGCTCCTTGTTGACCTGGTACGGAGCGAAGATCTTCTTGCGCGCCTCGTGCTCGGCCTCCTGGCCCATGCTGGCCCAGGTGTCGGTGACGACGATGTCGGCGTCCTTGACGGCCTCTTTCGGGTCTGTCACGAGGCTGAGCTCTGCGCCCGTCTCCTTGGCATCCTCGAGTGCGTTCTTGAAGACCGTCTCGTCCGGGCGGTAATCCTCCGGCGTCGCTGCGACGAACGTCATGCCGACCTTTGCGCATCCGTAGAGGAAGGAGTTCGTCATGTTGTTGCCGTCGCCGACGTAGGCCATCTTGAGGCCCTTGAGGTTCTTGCCCTTGTACTCCTCGATCGTCAGGAGATCGGTGAGCACCTGACACGGATGCAGCAGGTCCGTCAGCGCGTTGATGACGGGGATGTCCGCCCACTTGGCGAGCTCCTCGACGCGGTCATGGCCGAACGTGCGGATCATGATGCCGTCGAGGTAGCGCGAGAGCACGCGCGCCGTGTCACGGATGGGTTCGCCTCGCCCGAGCTGGAGGTCACGGTTCGAGAGGAAAAGCGCCTGTCCGCCGAGCTGGTACATGCCCGTCTCAAAGGAGACTCGCGTTCGCGTCGAGGATTTCTCAAAAATCATGCCGAGCGTCTTGCCCTTGAGAATCTCGTGCGGCACACCCGCTTTCTGTTTTGCCTTGAGTTCCTTGGCGAGTGCCAGAATCTCCTGTACCTCATCCACGGATAAGTCGTGGATGGATAACATGTCTTTTCCTTTCAGCATTAGATGACCTCCCTACTGGACTTACTGGAACAACTAGATTTCTTCGTCCGTAACTATTGCATATTATACATCAATTTCTGCCGCTTGAAAAGTGTAGATATACATTTTTTTTGTATTTCTATTCACATCGGCTGGAATCGCTGAATTTTTTCACTTGTCGTACTTCACGAGCACATCGTCGAGCGTCGCGATGACGGCATCGACCTGCGCCTGCGTGATGATGAGCGGCGGGATGAAGCGCAGGACTTTGCCGGCCGTGCAGTTGATGATAGCCCCCTCAGCGAGGCAATCGTTGACGATGTCACGGCCGTGCTCAGCCGAGGCGAGCTCCGCGCCGAGGATCAGGCCCGTGCCGCGCACCTCCGTGATGAGCGCCGGGTGCTTAGCCTTGAGCGCCTCGAGCTGCTGCTTGAAGTAGCTGCCGACTTCCTCGACATGCGCGAGGAACTCCGGCTTCGGCACGGTGTCGAGGACGACGTTGGCCGCGGCGCAGGCGAGCGGGTTGCCGCCGAACGTCGTGCCGTGGTCGCCCGCGTGGAAGGCCTTGGCGACCTCGTCCGTGACGATGAAGGCGCCGATGGGCACGCCGCCCGCGAGACCTTTGGCCAGCGTGACGATGTCCGGCTTGACGCCGTACTTCTCGTAGGCGAAGAACTTGCCGCTGCGGCCGATGCCTGCCTGGATCTCATCGAAGATCAAGAGCGCATGGTACTTGTCGCAGAGCGCGCGGACCTTCTTGAGGTAGTCGTTCTCCGGCGTGTAGACGCCGCCCTCGCCCTGGATGGTCTCGAGCATGACAGCGGCCGTCTTCTCGCTCATCATCGACTCGAGCTCCTCGATGTCGTTGTAGTGGACGTAGTCAAAGCCGTCCGGCAACGGGCCGAAACCCTCGTGGTACTTCGGCTGGCCCGTCGCCGTCAGCGTCGCGATCGTGCGGCCATGGAAGCTGTCCCAGGCCGTGATGATCTGGGATTTCTCCGGGTCGAACTGATGCGCGTACTTGCGCGCGATCTTGATGGCGCCCTCGTTCGCCTCGGCGCCCGAATTGCCGAAGAACGCCTTGTCGAGGCCCGAAAGTTCGACGAGCTTCGCCGCTGCGTCGGCCTGCGGCTGCGTGTAGTAGAGGTTCGAGCAGTGGATGAGCTTCTTCGCCTGCTCGGAAATGGCCGTGACGAGCGGCTCGTAGTCATGGCCGAGCACGTTCACGGCGATGCCGCCGAGGAAGTCGAGGTACTTCTTGCCGTTGTTGTCCCAGAGGTACGCGCCCTCGCCGTGGTCCAGCACGATCTTGTAGCGGTTGAACACCGGCAGGTAGTCCTTCGCATCCTTCTCGAATATATCTTTATCTGTTTCCTGCATGAAATCGCATCCTTTTTTATTGAATTCAGCGCACGACCTGCGTGCCGATACCCTGCGAGGTGAAGATCTCGAGGATGATCGAGTGGTCGAGCCGCCCGTCGATGATGTGCGTCTTGCCCGTACCCTTCTCAAGAGAAGTCAGGCAGGCTTCGACTTTCGGGATCATGCCGCCCTGGATGATGCCCGACTTGATGTAGTCGCGCGCCTCCTGCATGTGGAGCGTCGAGATGAAGGAAGACTTATCGGCAAAGTCCCTGTAGATGCCCTCGACGTCCGTCAGTAAGAGCAGCTTCTCGGCGTTCAGGGCGCCGGCGATCTCCGCCGCGACGTAGTCGGCATTGATGTTGTAGCTCTCGCCGTTCTTGCCGACGCCGATTGGCGCGATGACGGGCACATAATCCTGATCCAAGAGATCCTCAATCAGGGCGACATTGACCTGTTCGACGGCGCCGACGTAGCCGATGTCGACTTTCTTCTTCTCATCACCATCGTAGACGGTCGCGAGCTTCTTCTGCGCGCAGATGAGGTTCGCATCCTTGCCCGAGAGTCCGACGGCGCGCACGCCGCGGTGGTTGAGCAGGTTGACGATCTCGGAGTTGACCTTGCCGTCGAGCACCATCTCCGCAATCTCGACCGTCTCCGCATCCGTCACGCGCAGGCCGGCGACGAAGGACGACTTCTTGCCGACCTTCTTGAGGAAGCCCGTGATTTCTGGGCCGCCGCCGTGCACGATGACAGGGCGGATGCCGACGTACTTCATCAGCGCGACGTCCTGCATGACCTTCTCTTTGAGGTCCTCGTTGATCATCGCATTGCCGCCGTACTTGATGACGATGGTCTTGCCGTAGAATTCCTGGATGTAGGGCAGCGCCTCGACGAGGATGGCTGCCTTATCCTTGGCTGTAAATACCATAATGTTATCCTTCCCCTATCGTTTGTACTGCTGCCGATCAGGTGTGATACTCACCGTTAATCTTGACGTATTCGTAGGAGAAGTCGCAGGTCCAGACGGTCGCCTCTTCCTCGCCCTGGCCCATGTCGATGGAGATCGTGATGTCGTGCTGCTCCATGACCTTCGCCAAAGCCTCGGCATCATGCTCGGCACCGACGCCGTGTGCATAGACAGGGACATCGCCGAACTTGACGACGACCTCTTCGGGGTCCATCGGCACGCCGGCGTAGCCGACAGCACAGATGACGCGGCCCCAGTTCGGGTCAGCACCGAAGAACGCCGTCTTGACGAGCGGGCTCTTGGCGACGCTCATGCCGATCGTCTTAGCGTCAGCGAAGGTCTTCGTGCCCGTGACGTGGACCGTCAGGAACTTCGTCGCGCCCTCGCCATCGTCGGCGATCTCCTTGGCGAGCTCCTTGCAGAGCTTGTCGAGCGCTTCCTTGACGATGGCGTAGTCTTCGTTCTCCTCGGTGATTGGCGCATTGCCGGCCGCTCCGTTGGCCATGACGATGACCATGTCGTTCGTGCTCATGTCGCCGTCGATCGAGATCATGTTGAACGACGTCTCAACAATCTCCGAGAGGGCCTTCTGCAAGAGCTTGCCGTCGATGGCGAGGTCCGTCGTGATGAAGCAGAGCATCGTGGCCATGTTCGGCTGGATCATGCCCGAGCCCTTGGCGATGACGCCGAAGCGGACCTTCTTGCCGCCGACCTCGATCTCGAGCGCAGCCGACTTCGGATGCGTGTCCGTCGTCATGATGGCCTGGCTCGCCGCGCTGCTGCCGTCTTCGGAGAGCGCGCTGACCGCCTCTTTGACGCCGTTTTCCATCTTGTCCATCGGCAGCGTCACGCCGATGACGCCCGTCGAAGCGACGATGACGTCGAGCGGATCGCAGCCAAGTGCCTTGGCCGCGATCTCCTGCGTGGCCTTGGCGTCCTTTGCACCCTGCTCACCCGTGCAGGCATTGGCACAGCCGGCATTGGCGACGATCGCATGTACCGTGCCCGTGGCGACGACGGCCTTCGATGCGAAGACCGGCGCTGCCGCTACGGCGTTCTGCGTGAAGGTGCCGGCGACGACGGCCTCTTTCTCCGTGTAGATGACGGCGACGTCGAGGTTGCCGCTCTTCTTGATGCCGGCCTTGACGCCAGCTGCCTTAAAGCCCTGCGGGAACGTGACGCCCGCTGCGTTCTTGAATTCGTTTACCATATCGGATTCCTCCTAGTGTATGCTATATAAAGTCTATCTCATAGATTGCTCAGGGGTACATCGGCACGAAGTCGAGCCCCATCTTCTCATCGAAACCGCAGGCGATGTTGAAGTTCTGGACGGCCTGGCCAGCCGCGCCCTTGACGAGGTTGTCGATGGCGGAGAGCACGATCACGCGGTGCGTGCGCTCGTCGATGTGCCAGGCGATGTCGCAGAAGTTCGAGCCCCGGACTTCCTTCGTCGACGGATAGCCGCCGCGGCCGAGCAGCCGGATGAAGAACTCCTTGCCGTAGGCCTTCTCGAACGCCGCGTCGACGAATTCCGGCGTCACGCCTTCCTTCAGCGTCGCGTAGCAGGTCGAGAGGATGCCGCGCGACATCGGCACGAGATGCGGCGTGAAGTTGATGACAGTCGCCTCGCCCGAGAGGTCGGTGACGGCCTGCTCGATCTCCGGCGTATGCCTATGATGCGCCACATTGTAGGCGCGGAAGTTGTCGTAGAGCTCTGGGAAGTGGTTCGCCTGCTTCGGCGAGCGGCCGGCGCCCGAGACGCCCGACTTCGCATCGACGATGATGGTGTTGACATCGATGAGGTGCTGCCGCGCGAGCGGCGCGAGTGCGAGGATGCTCGCCGTCGTGAAGCAGCCGGCGTTGCCGATGATCTTGGCATCGCGGATCTCCTCGCGGTAGAGCTCGGCGAGTCCGTAGACGCGCTTGGCGTCGGGATGCGTGTGCGGCACGTGGTACCAGGCCTCGTAGACGCTCGTATCGTGGAAGCGGTAGTCAGCGCCGAGATCGATAATGCGCACGGGCAGGTTTTCAAGCGCCTTGCCGACTTTCATCGCGTGGCCGTGCGGCAGGCCGATGAAGACGAAGTCGCTGTCCTTGCCGATGGCCTCGATGTCCTTCATGCTCTCGAGCACCATATCGTAGCAGCCTCGCAGGTGCGGGTAGAGAGCGGCGATCTTCTCGCCCGTGTGGCTCTCGGATGTGATATGCACGACTTCCGCCTGTGGATGATTGTAGAGGATGCGCAGGAGCTCTGCCCCCGCGTACCCCGTTGCTCCCAGGACACTGACTTTCATAGCGATTTCCTCCTCTGGGTATGTCTCGAATTGATGTTTATAATTATACAACTGTGATGTATAAAATTGCAAGCCTTTTCTTTACAGATTTACAGATTTTTTATCTTTTCTTGCCGCGGCGAAACCAAGAGGAAAATTTGTCGGTGGCAAATCCGGGGCAATGGCCTTATAATAGGATGTACATGCAAAGGAGTGTTTTTCATGGCAACGAGACGACGGCGGTCGCCGAAGCGGCTGATCCGCTTTCTTTTTTTCCTCATCATCCTGTTCCTCGCCGCCTACTTCCTATCGGGCGGGCTCGCCGTCTTCTCCTCGAAGACGTGGCAGAGCGCGGGCGCCTTCCTGCCGCGGCCGACACAGAGCGTGCCGGCCAATGAGATGACGGACGAGGTGCACCACCCGGGCTTTTCGGACCGCCTGAGCCGCGTCATCTTCCTGCGGCGCGCAGTCGAGAGCCGCGTCAACGTGCACGACCCGCACTACGTCAAGCTGCAGGACACGCCGGAGTCACTGCAGCAGGCCGTCATCGCCGTCGAGGACCGGCGCTTCTATAGCCACCACGGCTTCGACTTCGAGGGCATCGCGCGCGCGACGCTCGTCAACCTGCAGTCGGGCGAAATCGAGGAGGGCGCGAGCACCATCACGCAGCAGCTCGTCAAGAACCTCTTCCTCTCGCACGAGCAGTCCTTCGGCCGCAAGGCGGAGGAATTCCTCCTCGCGCTCGACATGGAGTGGAACTACTCGAAGGACGAGATCCTCGAGATGTACCTCAACACCATCTACTACGGCTCGAACTACTACGGCATCGGCGCGGCCTCCGAAGGCTACTTCGGCAAGCGGCCGCGCGAGCTCGCCCTGCCCGAATCCGCCATGCTCGCGGGCCTGCCCAACGCGCCCTCGCTCTACTCCCCCTACGTCGACTTCATAATGGCCAAGAAGCGCCAGTTCATCGTGCTCGACGCGATGGTCAGCTGCGGCTACATCGACAAGACGATGGCCGAGGACGCCAAGATCAAGCCGCTCTACCTCGCCCACTGACAGGGCACCTGACCGCAATCCAGATACAAAAAAGACAAGGCATCAATCATGTGCCTTGTCTTTTTTCATGCATTATTTCTTTTTGCTGTTGTCCTTCTGCTGCTCGACAGCCGAACGCTCGAAGTGCTTGTAGAACTGCTCTGCCATGTTCGTGTAGGTGGCAACCGTATCGCCTTCGTTGCGGTTGGCCTGGATCTGGTACGTGTAGAGAAGCTCATTCGTGCCAGCCTTGTAGACGTCGAAGAAGAACGTCGTGCGGCTGTCGTTGGCGACCGTCAGGATGACGTACGCATCGGCGTAGTTGCCGACATACTGCTTGAAGTCCTTGGCAGCCGTGCGGCGGTCGAGGGCCTTGAGGTCGATGTTCTGGTCTGCCTTGATGTTCTGGGCAATCGTGTCATACGAGATGACGTAGCAGCGCGCCACGCGGCTCGACTCGTAGACAATCTGCGTGAGCATGTCCTTGTTCGGAGATTTCGGGTCGACCTGCATGTAGAGCGGCGAACCGATGGCCAGGCGATGGACAGCCGTGAGATCTGCACCTTCCTGGACCGTTACCTTGTCTGCGTTTGCAAAAGCGACCTGCGTGCCGAGCACCACCAGGCAGGCGATGAGCAGCATCTGGATGATTTTCTTCATATAACAATCTCTCCTTGCACTATATATTGCGAATCATCTCGCATTGTTATTCTCATTTTACACTGCCTGGCAGAGATACGCAAGGAAAAAAGCACAGAACCGCATCCCTTGCCGGGAAGCGTCGTCCAAGCGGAGCGCGTTTCGCTCCCCGGCAAGGATGTATTCTATGGCAAAAACATGCGTTCAGCAGCCGGCCATGCGCAGCGTTGGGCAGCCCTCTCCTGCGGCCAAGCTACGTCCTCCGCCCTCTCCATCCCTCAGTCGGGATAGACGCGCTTCTCGATGGCCTTGGCCGTCGGCGTGACGGCGAGGCCAGCTTCGCTCGTCTCGCGCAGGGACTTCGGCAAGGCCCGGCCGATCTCGTTCATCGCGGCGATGACCTCGTCGACGGGAATGACGCTCTCGATGCCAGCGAGCGTCATGTCAGCGGCCGTCATGGCGACGACAGTCGCGAAGCCGTTGCGCTTGACGCAGGGAACCTCAACGAGGCCGGCGACGGGATCGCAAACGAGGCCTAAGAGGTTCTTGATGGCAAGCGCCGCCGCCGTGCCGATCATCGCAGGCGTGCCGTCCGCGAGCTCGACGAGCGCCGCCGCTGCCATGCCGGCCGCCGTGCCGCACTCCGCCTGACAGCCGCCCGCCGCACCGGCAATCGAGGCGTTTTGGTCGATGACCATGCCAATACCGGCCGCCGTCAGCAGGGCCAGCACGATGTCGGCGTCGGCAAGATGGCGCTGCTTCTTCGCCGCGTAGAGCGCGGCTGGCACGATGCCACACGAGCCGGCCGTCGGGCACGCGACGATGCGGCCCATGACGGCGTTGACCTCGCTGATGCCCACGGCATAGGCTGCCGCTGAGACAGCCGCTTCACCCATATAGCCCTGCTCGCGGTAGGCGTAGAACTTCTTGGCGTCGCCTCCCGTCATGCCGGAGAGCGACCGCTCCGTATTCTGGATACCGCGCTCGATGGATTCCTGCATGACCTGCCAGTTCCTGAGCATCTCCTGCAGGATATCGCCGCGCGAGCGCTGGCTGTCGTGCATCTCGCGCGCCAGCACGATCTCGTGGACGGGCACCTGCTGGCTCTCCGCGAGAGCCATGAGTTCCGCGACCGTATTGAAATTCACCTGTATCATCTCATATCCCTTTCTCATGCTCTCGCCCGCCGGTCAGATGGCCGGGATGGCGAAGGCATGCTCGACCTCGTAAACTTCACAGCACTCTGCGACAACATCCTCATCGAGCGGCTCGTCGAGCTCGAGGATCATCATAGCCATCTCGCCGCGGCTGTGGCGCGAGACGCGCATGAAGGCGATGTTGTATTCGTAGCGCGCGAGAATCTGCGTGACCTTCGTGATGATGCCGGGCCGATCGTGATGGATCGTGATGAGTGCTGGGTACGTGCCCGTGAGCTCGACCTCGTAGCCGTCGATGTTCGTGATGCGGATGTTGCCGCCACCGACAGACGAACCGCGCACGCGCGCCGTGCGCCCCGAAGCTCCCGTCAAGTGGATGACGGCCGTGTTCGGGTGCGCCTGCTCGAGATTGACCTTCTGGAAGCGGTAGCTGAGGCCATTCTCCTCAGCGAGCTGCAGGGCCTCGCGGATGCGCTCGTCGTCGGGCGCAAAGCCGAGGATGCCCGCGATCAGGGCCTTGTCCGTGCCGTGGCCGCGGTATGTCTGCGCGAATGACCCGTGCAGGTTGATGTCAGCGCGGACCGCCGGCTCGCCGAGTATCTTGCGGGCCATGAGGCCGAGCCGCACGGCCCCTGCTGTATGCGAGCTCGACGGGCCGATCATGACGGGCCCGACAATGTCAAATACACCGTGCATAAAAAAACTCCTGTCTCCTATCTCTGGTATCTCGAAAAAAGAAAGCCCTCGGGGCAGTAGTCCCGAAGGCTTTGATCTGCTGAAAAAAGGCAGCGCCGCAGTGGCTTACTTGATCAGGCCGTGGTTGCGCAGGGCCGTCTCGAGCTGCTTCTCATGCTCCGGCTCCATCTCGGAGAGCGGCATGCGCAGCGGGCCGGCTGCATAGCCGAGCTTGCGCATCGCGACTTTGACCGGGATCGGGTTGACCTCGCAGAACAGTGCATCGATGAGGTCGGTGTACGCGATCTGCATCTTGCCGGCTTCTTCTGCCTTGCCGTCGAAGTAGAGCTGGCACATGTCGTGCGTCTCTTTCGGTGCGACGTTCGAGAGGACGGAGATGACGCCCTTGCCGCCGAGCGAGAGGATCGGCACGATCTGGTCGTCGTTGCCCGAGTAAACGTCGAGGCTGTCGCCGCAGGCAGCGCGCAGGCGCAGGATCTTCGAGAGATCGCCATTGGCTTCCTTGACTGCGACGATGTTCGGGATCTTGGCGAGCTCGACATACGTCGGGATCTGGATGCCGACACCCGTGCGCGACGGCACATCGTAGAGAACGATTGGGATGTTGATGCTGTCGGCGATGGCTTTGTAATGTGCGATGAGGCCCTTCTGCGTGCACTTGTTGTAGTACGGCGTGACGACGAGAACGGCGTCTGCGCCGACTTCTTCCGCGTACTTCGAGAGCTCGATGGCGTACGACGTCTCATTCGAGCCCGTGCCAGCGATGACCGGGATGCGGCCCTTGACCGTATCGACGGCGCACTTGATCGCTGCTCTGTGCTCCTCGTCCGTCATCGTGGCCGACTCACCGCTCGTGCCCGTGATGACGATGGCATCCGTGCCACCCTTGATCTGGTCTTCGATGATGCGGCTGAGTTCCGCAAAGTTGACGCCATCCTCCGTGAACGGCGTGATGATGGCGACACCTGCACCCTTGAAAATTGTCTTCTTCATCCAAAAAGCCTCCTGTCGCGATAGCTGCCGCATAGCAGCAACATAGACTGAATTTATGATGTCCTCTTCATTATCCCATGTCCATCTAGGAAAGTCAATCCTTCCATGTGTGTACATATGTCCTGTAACACGGCAGCCGTCTCTTATTCCGCCTCGTCAAGTGCTGGCAGCGCCGGATGGATGCTGTCAAAGACATCCTTGGCCTCGGCAATCTTCGCGTCATTGCCGAATACGCAGAGCACGTTCTCCTTCATGCAGGCCGCGATGAGCGGTGCGAGCGCGCGGATGTCCTCCTGGCGCGTCGAAAGGATTTCATCACGGCGCTGCTGGCGGTCCTCCTGCGTGATGCCGCGCAAGTAGCAGGTCGCGGCGGCATCGCCCTTCATCATCGGGGTCAGCGGCGTGTCGACGCCGCTCATCGTGCCGATGATGAACTTGTCCATCTCGCGCTCCGATGCCGTAAAGTGCGCCGCATAGTCGGCCGTGCCGTCGAAGACGTCGAGTGTCTCGCAAAGGTTCGGGTCGCGATACGAGCCGAAGTACATGAAGCCATTGCGATTGAAGCCCGTGAAGGCGCCGTAGGCGCCGCCCTGCACGCGGACCTTCGTCCAGAAGTAATCGTAGCGCAGGAGCGTCTCGAGGACGGCCATGCTGCCCGTGTAGCGGTAGCCGAGGCGCAGGAAGTTCGCGCCCTTGCCGACGTACTGCACGCGGCTCGACGACGTCAGGCCCTCGTTCTCCGGCTTGATTTCCCAGTCAAGCGAAGCGGTCGGGAATACCTCCTGCGAGAAGCTCTGCTGCAGAGCTCCGAACGCCTCTTCAAACGCAGGATACTCCTCCTGCTTGAGCGTGACGCTGACAATGAGGCCATGGCGGTTGAAGAGCTTCGGCAGCAGGCCAGCAAAGACCTGCTGCATCTTCTCGAGGCTGCCCGCAAAATCTGCCTCGAATGATTTGAGGAACGGGTAGAACGGCAGGCCGCCCTCATCGGCATAGCGGCCCGCGCGCGAGAGATAGGCAGCGAGACGCGAGACGATGATCTGGTTGGCGGCGCGCTGCATGTTGAGCTCAATCGACGCCTCCTCCTGCTCGATGAGCTCGCGGATGCGCTTCTCATCCGTAAAGCGGCTCTCGATCAGGATTTCCTTCAAGAGGTCCATCAGCTCCGGCAGCTTCGCGACGAGCGCCTTGGCGCGGACGCGCAGCTTCGGCATCATGGAGTCGGGCTCGTTCTTCTTCGTGTAGACGACGACGTCCGAGGTGATGCCGCCCGTGTGCAGATTGCGCAGGTTCGCGAGCTCAGCATACGTGTGCTGCTCCGTGTCGACCATGCCGAGGAGCTCACTCAAGAGGTAGAGGTACGGAAGCTCCTCCTCAGTCACGGCGCTCGCATCGAAGTAGAGGTTGAGGTAAGCGATGCCGTTTGTATTGACGTCACTGAAGAGCACCTCTGTGCCCGAGAGGTCGCGGACCTCGAGCGGCAGCGGGTACGACTCCTTGCGGATGTCGGAGAGCTTGAGGACCGGTATCGTGCGCAGGGCCTCCTCCGTCTCCGGGCTCTGCTGGCGCTCCTTGAGTGCGCGCGTCGCCGCAATCGTCGCCTCGATCTCCGCCTCGCTCATCGAGGCCTTCTTCTCAGCGAGCTTTTCCTGCTGCTCCTTCTCGCGGCGCGCGGCCATCTGCGTGTCTGGCACCATCGCGAGCAGGCTGCGGTGCGGGTTCGCGAGGAAGTACTCCTCAATAAGCGACTCGAAGTAACGGCTCGAGAGGCCATCCTTCATCTGCTGCAGCAAGTCCTCATAGCGCAGGTACGTCTCCGGTGCCCCGCCGTAGAGCCAGCTCTTCATGATGCGGATGCCGTAGATGAGGCCCTTCGGCGCCGAGCCGAAGTCCGCTTCACGCAGGCGGAACTCCATGAGGTTGATGGAAGCCTCGAGCAGCTGGCGGTCGATGCCGTTCTCGGCGAGCTGCTGCAGCTTCGTCATGGCCAGATGGTAGAAGGTATCGAGGCGCTCCGGCTCCGCATTATTGACGACGATGCTGAAGAACGGCTGCAGCATGTCCGTCTCGAAGATGGAGTCGACATCCTTGCCGAGCTTTGCATCGACGAGTGCCTTGCGCAGCGGCGCGGCCGGCGTGCGCAGGAGTGCGTGCTCGAGGATCTCGAGGCCCATCATCGCCTTGTGGTCGAGCGCCTGGCCCGTCGTCCAGCTCAGTGCGAGGAAGGTCTTCTCGGCCGTGCCCTCCTCCTCGCTGACTGGATAGAAGGCCGTCTCGCGCTCGAGATGCGAGAACTCCGGCTGCAGGTCAATCTTCGACGGCACGGGGATGCGGTCGAAATGCGAGAGGTATTCTTCGTCAAGGTAGCGCAGTTTCTCCGCGATGTCCATCGCGCCGTAGAGGTAGATGTAGCTGTTCGACGGGTGGTAGTACTTCGCATGGAAGGCGATGAACGCCTCCTGCGTGAGGTCCGGGATGGCCTCGGGGTCGCCGCCCGACTCATGGCCGTACGTCGTCGCCGGGTAGAGCGCGTGCATGATGCGGCTCTCGAGCAAGTCATCCGGCGAGGAGAGCGCGCCCTTCATCTCGTTGTAGACGACGCCGCTGTACGTGAGCGGGTCCTCCGGCTTCTCGATCTCATAGTGCCAGCCCTCCTGCATGAGGACCTGCGGGTTCTCGCGCATGTTCGGGTAGAAGACGGCATCGAGGTAGACGTCCATGAGGTTCTGGAAGTCCTTGTCGTTGCGGCTGGCCACCGGGTACATCGTCTTGTCCGGATACGTCATCGCGTTGAGGAAGGTGTTGAGCGAGCCCTTGACGAGCTCGACGAACGGCTCCTTGAGCGGGTACTTGCGCGAGCCGCAGAGCGTCGAGTGCTCGACGATGTGCGCGACGCCCGTATCGTCGACCGGCGGCGTGCGGAACGAGATGGAGAAGACCTTGTTGTCGTCACCGTTCTCGAGGAAGAACAGGCGCGCGCCGCTCTTCTCGTGCTCGAACGTGTAGGCCGTCGAGTCGACTTCCGGGATGTATTCCTTATGCTGCAGGCAAAAGCCATGGATTCTGTCGTTTACTTCCATATATTCTGATTCTCCTTTATGCCTTTATGCGATCTGTCATTGTATGGTCTCGAGCAGCTTCTGCCGCAGGAGAGGGAGGTTGTTGTTGGAGGTCATGATGATGGCCGCCGACTTCGGTGCCGCATTCTTGGCCTTCTCAGTGCAGGCGTGCGAGACGGCATTCGTGTTGATGATGACGTAGTCGGCCTGCGCGAGTGCTGAGCTATCGAAGTTCTTCTCACTGCCGAGAAAATGCATCGTCGGGAAGAACTCGGCGGCCTTTTTCTGCCACTTCTCGGTACCGCCGACGACGTAGATGCGGAAGGCCGCGAAGAACTCATCCTCCTCCCGTGTCCCAGCCGATTCGTCTGGTGTATCCGGGCTCGAGGCCTCCTCCGCTCCTTCCGCTGCCGGCTCGGCAGGCGGTTCATACTGCTCGAGCCGCTTTCGCAGCCGGCGGTTCTCCTCGCGCAGGGCGTCGATCTCGTCCTGCCGCTTGATGCGCGCGACAATCGCGTCTTCGATCTCTTTGCGGCACTGCGCGAGCCGCGCGGCCTGTTCCTTCAGGCTCTCCTTCAGTGCGGCGATCTCCTGCTCGAGGGCCGCTTTCTCCGTGAAGACGTTGCGCGTCTTCTTCTCTCTGCTGTTCGCCATATCAACACGCTCCACTAAAAACACATACCTCTATTATAACACAGGGGTGGCTCCGTCCTCAATGACCCGTCTCTTCCCGATTCCCTTTTGGCACAGTATCCTGTATAATATATAAATAAAAGAAAATGAAAACGAAAAGGAGGGATTCTCATGCCAATTGAGATCCTGCAGGGACTTGCCATCCCATTTCTCGGCACGACGCTCGGCGCGGCCTGTGTCTTCCTGCTGCGCGGCGAGCTCGACCACCGTATCCAGAAGGCGTTCACGGGCTTTGCGGCCGGCATCATGGTCGCGGCGTCGGTCTGGAGCCTCTTGATTCCCTCGATGGAAGAGAGCAGCGCGCTTGGCTCTTATGCGGTGCTGCCGGCTGTCGTGGGCTTCTGGGTGGGCACGCTCTTTTTGCTCTTGCTCGACCACATCATCCCGCATCTCCACCTGAACAGCGATGAGGCGGAGGGCCCGAAGAGCGCGCTCTCGAAGAACCTCAAGCTCGTGCTCGCGGTGACGCTGCACAACATCCCGGAAGGCATGGCGGTCGGCGTCGTGCTCGCGGGCTGGCTCACGGGTGGCACAGAAGTCTCGCTCGGCGCGGCGCTCGCGCTGTCACTCGGCATCGCGATCCAGAATTTCCCGGAGGGCGCGATCATCTCGCTGCCGCTCGCGGCCAATGGCGAGGGGCGCACGAAGGCGTTCGTGCTCGGCACACTCTCGGGCATCGTGGAGCCGATTGGCGGCGCGCTGACGATCGTCGCGGCGAGCTTCGTCGTGCCGGTGCTGCCCTACCTGCTCGCATTCGCGGCGGGTGCGATGCTCTACGTCGTCGTGGAGGAACTCATCCCGGAGATGAGCGCAGGGCATCACTCGAACATCGGCGTCATCGCGTTCTCCGTTGGGTTTACGCTGATGATGGCGCTCGATACGGTGCTTGGATGAGGGAGTTTGGGAGTTTGGGTTTACATCGTGGCGTGGGCGGGGAGCGGCTGTTTCGGCTTCGTCGCTCCGTTGAATGAGCCCCATGCTGTGATGTATGTGTCTAGGGAGTTCGCCGCCTGCCGCGGCGTTCTGACATCGCTGGCTCTAGGCATGGCGGCTCGGGGCTCAGCCCTGCGGGCGGTCACTGCGCTCCTGCAGGCGAAACAGCCGCTCCCCGCCCTAGTCCTTGCTCGCATTCCGGAACTTAGCCAGGATCTGCTGCGGGCGGACGCTGCGCTGCGCCCTGCTCGGTTCGTCGTATGGACTTAGTCCGGCCTAAAGTACATGAAGTACATAAACGAGGTCAAGAATTTGGGGAGCGATTGCTTTGCTCCGCCCCAGAGTCTGCATGATGTTTTCTTGGTACAAGAAAAAGACTGTCACTTTACTGTGGCAGTCTTTTTTGATTCCTATATGTTGCGGGGCTTATGCTTCACCGATAATGCGGACTTCGGGGTGGAGCATGACGCCGTGCTTCTTGTAGACGCGCTGCTGGACTTCGTGGATGAGGCCGCGGACGTCGGCGGCGGTGGCCGTGCCGGTGGCGTTGACGACGAAGCCGGCGTGCTTAGTCGAGACCTGGGCGCCGCCGACCTGAAGGCCTTTGAGGCCGGTCTCCTGGATCAGGGTGCCGGCGAAGTAGCCTTTGGGGCGCTTGAAGGTGCTGCCGGCGCTCGGCATCTCGAGGGGCTGCTTGCTCTCGCGGCGCTCGGTGAAGTCCTCCATCTTGGCGCGGATGGCTTCTCTGTCGCCGGGCTCGAGGCAGAGCTCTACTTCGACGATGGCCTCGCCGTTGTCCTGGAAGCGGCTGTGGCGGTAGCCGAGGTCGAGCTCATCGCGGCTGTAGGTGTGGATCTTGCCCTCGCGGTCGACGGTGCGCACGGTGTCGGCGACGTTCTTCATCTCGCCGTCGTAGGCGCCGGCGTTCATGAAGATGGCGCCGCCGATGCTGCCCGGGATGCCGCAGGCGAATTCGAGGCCGGTCAGGCTATTCTGGGCAGCGGCTTCGGAGACGTCTTTGAGGAGGGCGCCGGCACCGGCGATGATGCGCGTGCCTTCATGGCGGATCTTGGCCATCGGGCGCGCGAATTTCACGACGACGCCGCGAATGCCCTTGTCCTGGACGAGGACGTTGGAGCCATTGCCGAGGATGGTCAGCGGCAGCTTGTACTCGCTGACGAGGGCGAGGACCTTCTCGGTCTCCTCCATCGAGGCGGGGAAGATCAGGCAGTCGGCGGGGCCGCCGATCTTGAAGGTCGTGTGTAGTTTCATCGGCTCATCGAGGCGGAAGCGGTTCGGCTCGATGAAGGCCTGGCATTTCTGGATAAAGTTTTTATCAATCATCAGTCGTCATTCCCATCTATTTTCCCACTATATCGGTCTTCTCAGTCTTCTGCTGCGCTCAGTGCTGGTCCATGCGCAGGCCGGGACCGGCTTCTGCGAGGTTCTGGAAGTCCATCTGGCGCATGGCCTCGTAGGCCACGACGGCGACGGAGTTCGAGAGATTGAGGGAGCGCGCCTCGGGGATCATCGGGATGCGCACGCAGTGCTCCCAGTTCGCCTTGAGGATTGGTTCGGGGATACCCGCGGATTCCTTGCCGAAGACGAGCATGTCATCCATCGTGTAGTGGACTTCTGTATAGGAGCGCGGCGCCTTCGTCGACAGATAGTAGAAGTTATGGCCGGCATAGCGCTCTTGGACTTCGGCGAAATTGTCGTGATAGTGAACTTTGACGAGCGGCCAGTAATCGAGGCCGGCGCGTTTCAGGTGCTTGTCGTCCGTCGAGAAGCCGAGCGGACGCACGAGGTGGAGCTCGATGCCCGTGCCTGCGCAGAGGCGCGCGATATTTCCCGTATTGCCCGGGATCTCTGGTTCAATCAGTACGATATGCAATGGTTTCAACACCTCGGATATGGATATGTGAAGGAAATCTCATTTATTTCTTATAGCCTACTCATTATAACGAATCCCGAAAAAAATTACAAGGCTTAAGGCGCATCGAGGCACTGCATACCAAAAAGAGAAGCGGCAGGCATGTCGCTTCTCTTTTATGGGAAGGGGTGTGTTATTTATCGTACTGTGCTCACTTGAGTACGGCGCCCGTGCTGGCGGAAGTCGTGAGCTTAGCATAGCGGGAGAGGTAGCCCGTCTTGATCTTCGGCTCTGGCTTCTTCCAGTTAGCCTTGCGCTTTGCGAGCTCTTCGTCGCTGACGGCGAGCGAGAGGCTGCGGTTCGGGATGTCGATGGTGATCTCGTCGCCATCTTCAATGAGGGCAATCGGGCCGCCCTCCATGGCCTCCGGCGAGATGTGGCCGACGCAGGCGCCCTGGCTGGCACCGCTGAAGCGGCCGTCGGTGATCAGGCCGACCTTGAGGCCGCGGCCCGTGATGACGGCCGTCGGGTTGAGCATCTCCTGCATGCCCGGGCCGCCTTTCGGGCCCTCGTAGCGGATGACGACGACATCGCCGTCGTGGATCTCGCCGGCCATGATGGCATCGCAGGCCTCGGTCTCGGAGTTGTAGCACTTCGCCTTGCCCGTGTAGGTCAGCATGTCGGCTGCGACGGCCGAAGCCTTGACGACAGCGTAGTCCGGTGCGAGGTTGCCCTTGAGGATGGCGATGCCGCCCTCCTTGCGGTACGGGTCATCGACGCTGTGGATGACCGTGCGGTTGAGGACCTCGGCGTTCTTGATGCGGTCGCCGACCGTGCCCGTGATCGTCAGCGCGTCGAGGTGGATCAGGCCCTTCTTGGAGAGCTCGTGCATGACGGCCGGGATGCCGCCGGCCTCGTTGAGGTCCGTCATGTGGTGCTTGCCGGCCGGGCTGAGCTTCGTGATGTACGGCGTGCGGCGCGAGATCTCATCGAAGAGCGGTGCCGGCAGTTCGATGCCAGCCTCATGCGCGATGGCCGTCAGATGAAGGACGGTGTTCGAGGAGCCGCCGATGCCCATGTCGACCGTGATGGCGTTCTCGAAGGCCTCGCGCGTCATGATGTCACGCGGCTTGATGTCCTTCTTGATGAGGTCCATGAGCGCTGCACCGGCGCGCTTGGCGAGCAGGCGGCGTGCGCCCGTGTAGGCGGCCGGGATCGTGCCGTTGCCCGGCAGGCCCATGCCGAGGACTTCCGTCAGGGAGTTCATCGTGTTGGCCGTGAAGAGGCCGGCGCAGGAGCCGCAGCCCGGGCAGCACTTCGACTCGAGGTCGGTCATCTCAGCGATATCCATCTGGCCGGCAGCGAACTTGCCGGCTGCCTCGAAGGCCTGGCTGACGCTGACGTCATGGCCGTGGAAGCGTCCTGGCAGCATCGGGCCGCCCGAGACGACGACGGCCGGGATGTTGAGGCGAGCCGCTGCCATGAGCATGCCCGGGACGACCTTATCGCAGTTCGGGATCAGGACGAGGCCGTCGAAGCCCGAGGCCATCGCAACGGCCTCGATCGAATCGGCGATGAGCTCGCGGCTCGCGAGCGAGTACTTCATGCCCGTGTGGCCCATGGCGATGCCGTCGCAGACACCGATAGCCGGGAACTCAAAGGGCGTGCCGCCTGCTGCTGCGACGCCGAGCTTCGCAGCCTCGGCGATTTCGCGCAGGTGGATGTGGCCCGGGATGATCTCGTTGAAGGAATTGCAGATGCCGATCAGCGGCTTCTGGAGGTCCTCAGGACCGTAGCCATTTGCATGGAACAGGGAACGATGTGCACAGCGTGTAGCACCTTTTTTGACAATATCGCTTCTCATAAGCAACTCTCCTATCTATCTGTATTATGCGCCCACACATGACAGGCGCATCAGATGCAAAGATGTAAAGATGTAATGTGATACCTAGTTTACAACATTACGAGTCAAAATTCAATGCCTTTTTGTGCTTTTATTCCCGATTCGAATGGATGGCGCAGGCCGCGCATCTCCGTGATGAGGTCCGCCCGCTCTAGAAGCAGCGGGCAGGCATCGCGTCCCGTGCAGACGAGATGGAGATTCATCGGGCGGCGCTCGAGCAGTGCGCCGAGCTCTTGCTCCGTGATCAGGCCGAACTTGACGGCGTAGTTGATCTCATCGAGGATGACCATGTCCCAGCGGCCGCTCGTGATCTCCTGCTCAGCCATCGTCAGTGCCTCGCGGGCCGCACGACGGTGTTCTTCTCTAGGCTTCTCTCCTTTTCGCGTAAAGCCGAGGCCGAGCGCGCGCAGCTCGATGCGCCCCTCCGCGCGCGCGAGCACTTCGATGGCATGGCGCTCGCCCGTCGTCCAGCTGCCCTTGATGAACTGCAGGATCAATACGCGCAGGCCGTCGCCCCAGGCGCGCATGGCGAGCCCCATGGCCGCCGTCGTCTTGCCCTTGCCCGCTCCCGTGTGCACGATGAGCAGGCCATGTCGCTTCGTCTCTCCCATCTTCTCTCTCTCCTTCCAGGCAGTTATAAAAAAGCCTGCCAGAACATTTCCAGCAGGCTCTCTGTATTCTCTTATATTCTCTTATATTCTCTTATTTGAACTTCTGGCGCAGCTCGACGAAGAAGGTCGTGCCCTTGCCGAGCTCGCTCTGAATCCAGATGCGGCCCTTGTGCAGATGGACAATCTCCTGCGCGATGGCGAGGCCGAGGCCGTTGCCGCCCATCTCGCGCGAGCGCGCCTTGTCGACGCGGTAGAAGCGGTCGAAGACCTTCGCCTGGTCTTCCTTGGCAATGCCGATGCCCGTGTCGCTGACGGCGAAGCGGATCTTGCCCTTCTCCGTGCTCTCGTAACGCACACTGACCTTGCCACCATCCGGCGTGTACTTGACGGCATTATCGACGAGGATCAGCACGAGCTGGCGGATCTTCTGCTCGTCGGCCTGAATCTCAACCTTCGGTAGATGCTCCGCCTGCAGGTCGATCTTCTTCTGGTCGGCGAGCGGCTGCATGAGACGCGCCGTCTGCTCGATGAGCGCCGAGAGGTTGAACTTCTGCGGCTTAAGCTTCAGGGCCTTGTTGTCGCTGCGCGCGACGACGAGCAGGTCGCTGACGAGCTTCGTCATCTTCTTGACCTCATCGCGCACATCGTCGATGACCTGCCGCAGGAACGGCGACTTGATCGACGGGTCGTTCTGCAGGAGCTCTGCCGAAGCCATGACGACCGCGAGCGGCGTCCGGAGTTCGTGCGAGGCATCTGCCGCGAATTGACGCTGCTTCTCGTAGGCCTGTCGCAATGGGATCATCGCCTTGCCTGAGAGCAGGTGGCCGACGATCGTCGCGATGATCAGCGCGATGGCACCGAGGAAGGCCAGCGCGTACGTCGCCTTCTCCATGCCGTTGTACATGGCCGTGACGTCCTTGCCGACGTAGACCGTCTGCGTCGCATCGCCCTCATCGTCGCGGACCTGCTGGGCCGTCAGCATGATGCGGGCCTTGCGCGTGTTCTCGGTGCCCGGCTTGCTGAAGACCCGGACCTCGCCCGGCTCGACCTGCCCCTGCGCGATCGTGTCGAGAATAAAGGGCTCGATGCGGAATGAAGCCCGCGCGAAGTTCAGCAGCCGTCCATCTTCATCGAAGACATAGAAGAAGAGGCGGTCGTTCGTGCTCTTGTAGGCGGTCGCATCGTCGAAGACGATTTCGGGATGCTGGTTGAAGTACTCCTGCGCCTCCGCGACATTGCTGGCCGTGTCCATGAGCTCGCGGGCCTGCTCCGAGGTGATGGCCCACTCCATCGTCTTGTGCATCGCGAAGAGCAGCGTCACGAGGAAGATGGTCATGACAATCGAGTAGAGGATCGTCAGCTTGCGCCGGCTGCTGCCGAAGATGTTTTGCGCCATCAGCTCCGGGCCTCCAGCTTGTAGCCGACGCCGCGGACCGTCTTGATGACCGTGCCGCCGTCGCCGAGGTCAAGCTTCTTGCGCAGGATCTTCATGTACGAGTCGATATTGTTGGAGCTGACGTCCGACTCGAGGCCCCAGATGCGGTCGAGGATGATGTCGCGCGGCACGACGATGCCGATGTTCTGCGCGAGCAGGTCGAAAATCTGGAACTCGCGCGGCGAGAGCTGGATGACCTTGTCCTTCTTCTTGAGGACCTTCGCCGTGCGGTTCAGCGTGAACTCGCCGACCTCGACGACATCCTGCTGGATCTTCTGCGTGCTGCGGCGTCCGAGCGCGCGCAGGCGCGCCATGAGCTCCGCGAACTCGAACGGCTTGACGAGGTAATCGTCTGCGCCTGCATCGAGGCCCGTCACGCGGTCCTCGACCGAGTCGCGCGCCGTCAACATCAGGATGGCCTTCTCATAGCCGTCCTTGCGCAGGCGGCTGCACGCCTCCACACCCGTCTCTCCCGGCATCATCCAGTCGAGGATCAGGATGTCGTAGTCCGTGTACATCGCGTACTCATAGATATCACTGCCGTTCGTCACCCATTCGACCTGGATGTCATTCTGCTCCAGCATGTACTGGATGAGCTTGCCAAGACGCTTATCGTCCTCTGCCAGCAAAACCCGCATCATAACCACTCCTCAAATAAATCAATTGCTTCTATATATATACACGCATTCCGTGAAAAAAGGCTGAAGCCCACCGGCTTCAGCCCCTTATCCTTCTGTTCCTTCTGCTTCTTCCTCCACGTTTCCCGCTGCGCCGGACTTCCTCCGCAATGGCTGAATCTCGCCGGCGCGGAAACGCGTCTCGAAGTCTGCGACGGAAATCGGCCGCGAGAAATAGAACCCCTGGAAGATGTCACAGCCGATCTTTACGAGGTCGTGGACCTGCTGGCTCGTTTCGACACCCTCGACGACGGTCGGCATGCCGAGCTCGCGTGCAAGCGCTACGATGGAGCGCAGGATGATGCGACTGCGTTCCTGATGCTCCGTCTTGCGCAGGAAGCCCATGTCAATCTTGAGGATGTCCGCCTGGATGTCCTTGAGGAAGCTCAGGCTCGAGTAGCCGCTGCCGAAATCATCGATGGCGATGCGGAAGCCGTACTCCTTGAGCCGCTGGATCAAGAGGATAGCCTCCTTCGGCTTATCCATAAAGACCGTCTCCGTAATCTCGAGCTCGAGCTTCGCGGGGTCAATCTTGTACTCGTCGACCAAATGCGTGAAGACCTCGTAGAGGTCGAGGTAGTAGATGTCCTTGACCGAGATGTTGACCGAGATGGAGTAGTCTGCGAAGTCCTCGCTGCCCTGCCACGACTTCAGCAAGCTGCAGGCCAATTCCCAGATGTGATAATCGAGCTGCCAGATCTTGCCGTGCTCCTCGAGTATCGGGATGAACATCGCCGGCGGGATCACGCGGCCATCGTCGCAGACCCAGCGCGAGAGCGCCTCCGCGCCGATCACGCGGCGCGAGTCGGCCGCGACCTGCGCCTGCAGGTAGATCTGGACCTCCCCGCGGCTCAGCGCATCCGAGAAGCGACTCAGGATGGCGCGGTCGCGGATCTTTTCGGACATCATGTGCTCCGAGTACCAGACGTAGCCATTGCTCTCCTGCGTCTTGAGGACACTGGCCGCGAGGAACGCGCGGTCGCAGAGGATCGAGATGGGCGTCCGGTTGTCCTCGACGCGGCAGATGCCGACCGCAATCTGCAGGTCGAAGTGAATGGCCGCGAGCCCGTGCATGATCGTCTCGACCGTCTTGAGATAGGCATCCGGGTCAAAGATGACCTCGGGAATCAGCATCGCGAAGCGATCCGCGCGGATGCGCCCGTAGGCCGTCCGCGCATCCGTGCCGTAGTGGCGGCGCAGCATGCTGCCGACGCGCATCAGGAGCTCATTGCCCTTCGTCATGCCGTAGAGGCCGTTCAAGAGCTTGAAGTCGCCAAAGTTCAGGCAGACCATGAGGTAAGGAATGTCCGGATTCTCCTCCATGACGCGGCGTGCCTGCCGGTAGAAGCCATACTTGTTGTAGATGCCCGTCAGATTATCGTGCATCGTGCCGAAGTGCTCGAGGTCCATGTTCTTCTGGTCCTGCGTGCAGTCGCTGATCAAGAAGTACATGCCGACCTCTGCCCCCGCCCCATCGTTGAGCGGATAGCGGCAAATCTGGAATGAGACAGGGGCCCCCGCCCGCTCGTACTGCTGAAGCCAGACGGCTGCCTCCGGACTCCGCAGGGCATCCTCCTGGAACCAGTTCGTCAGGATGGCCTCAAGTTCCTGCAAATCATCGGGAACCTCAAAGAGTCGGAATGCCTCGCTGTTCGCGTAGATGCAGTGCTGCTCTGTATCAAACCAGATGACGCCGGTCGGCAGGTTCTGCATGGCCATGCGCAGCGTCTCAGCAAAGGCCCGCTTGTCAAATCCGTCCTGCAGTACCGCATGATGTCCGTCTCTCTTCATTCCCTTGCCCCTCTCTATGTGGATCATCTCGATGACACACGAGAACGTCGTGTCATCCGCGCGCAAGATCTCGATGGGACGCGAGGTGATGAAATACAGGTCGCCGTCTTTGACCTCCGTCTTGCGGAGCTCCATGCCTGTCTTGAGCGCACGCAGGCTCGTGCAGTTGCAGCAGCGGTTTGTACTGCGCCAGACCGAATAGCAGCTCGGCCCGTATACATATGAATTATCCTCCCCGATTGTGAAGGCATGGCACTCCTCCGGGTCGACGAGTCGCACGATGTCGTACGCCTTCGTTAATCGCGCGACCTCCTTTTCCACTTCATTCTCCTTGAATTGCAGTATCATGTGCAATCCTCCCCCTGCCCCTGACGCATGATTGCCGTCCTATAGTTCCATGATCCCATAGTGGGGCTCGTTCTATGCTCTTCTATCTTTCATGCACAATTTTATCATGATGCGATGCATTGTCAATATCCCATATATTGAAGTACCATATTGCAGTACTTTCGTGCTATATTGGAATACTTTCGTGCCGAAGTGGGAAAATCCTGCCAGCGCACTCATTTTATGCAAAAAAATGACTCGGGACCCGCGAGTCCCAAGTCATCTTAGTCATTCTTATATATCTGACGCGTGATCGTCCATCAGTCGCGGCCGAACTTATCCTTGAGGATGACATCGTGCGAGCCACCCTCGACGATGCTCGTTGCCGAGACGAGCGTGATCTTCGCCTTCTCGCGCAGCTCCGGCAGCGTCAGTGCGCCGCAGTTGCACATCGTCGAACGGATCTTCGACAGCGTGATGTTGACGTTGTCCTTGAGCGGGCCGGCGTACGGGACGTACGAATCGACGCCTTCCTCGAAGGAGAGCTTGCGCGCGCCGCCGAGATCGTAGCGCTGCCAGTTGCGGGCGCGGTTGGAACCTTCGCCCCAGTACTCTTTGTAGTACGTGCCGTTGACCTTGACCTTGTCCGTCGGGCTCTCGTCGAAGCGCGAGAAGTAACGGCCGAGCATCAGGAAGTCAGCGCCCATTGCGAGGGCCAGCGTCATGTGGTAATCGTGGACGATACCGCCATCGGAGCAGACCGGGATGTAGACGCCCGTCTCCTCATAGTAGCGGTCACGCTCGGCGCAGACATCGATGAGTGCCGTGGCCTGGCCGCGGCCGATGCCCTTCGTCTCGCGCGTGATGCAGATGGAGCCGCCGCCGATGCCGACCTTGATGAAGTCCGCACCTGCCTCAGCGAGGAAGCGGAAGCCCTCTGCATCGACGACATTGCCGGCGCCGACCTTGACGTCATTGCCGAAATGCTCGTGGATGTAGCGCAGCGTGATGCGCTGCCACTCGGAGAAGCCTTCCGAGGAGTCGATGCAGAGCACATCCGCACCAGCCTTCAGCAGGGCCGGTACGCGCTCTGCATAGTCGCGCGTGTTGATGCCGGCGCCGACGATGTAGCGCTTGTTCTCATCGATGAGCTCGAGCTCATGTTCTTTGTTGTCCGTGTAATCCTTGCGGAAGACCATGTAGCGCAGGCGCTGGTTCTTGTCGACGAGCGGCAGCATGTTGAGCTTATGCTCCCAGATCAGGTCATTGGCCTTCGTCAGCGACGTCGTGTCAGCATCCGCATAGACGAGTTTCTCGAACGGCGTCATGAACGTCTCGGCCTTCGTGTCGAGGCTCATGCGCGAGATGCGGTAGTCACGGCTCGTCACGATGCCCAAGAGCTTGCCCGTCGGCGTGCCGTCTTCCGTGACAGCCATCGTCGAATGGCCCGTCTTCTGCAGGAGGTCGAGAATCTCGCCGAGCGTCGTCGTCGGCTTGATGTTGGAGTCACTGCTGACAAAACCGGATTTGTAGTTCTTGACGCGGGATACCATGGCAGCTTCTGCTTCAATGCTCTGCGAGCCGTAGATGAAGGAAACGCCACCCTCTTTTGCAAGTGCGATTGCCATCTTGTCATTCGAGACTGCCTGCATGATGGCAGACGTCATCGGGATGTTCATCGAGATCTTCGGTTCTTCACCCTTCTTGAACTTCACGAGCGGCGTCTTGAGAGATACATTATTCGGGATACATTTATCCGACGAATACCCTGGGACGAGAAGATACTCTCCAAACGTGTGTGATGGTTCCTTGAAATAGAATGCCAACGTAACCCCTTCTTTCTTGATACTATGAGACCTGCCTCAAATATATTGCTACCAGTCTACTATAAAGGATAACGGCTGTCAATCTCTTTTCCAGAACTCGGTTTACAATATTACAAGAGGCAGGTCATCATCTGCAAAAAATCTACGGTTTTATTATAACACCGGCAGAGGCGTGGTGCAAAGGATTTCCTCTGCAATCCACCGCCATCCGCATCCGGTATCAGTACTGCCAGCGCGCCATAGCCGTCGCGAAGACATCCTTGTCCGTGCGGTCTGTGTAGTCCGCATTCTCGATCTTCGCAAGGCCGAGCGAGCCGTCGAGGAAGAAGTGGTCCTGCAGCTTGAGGCGTCCCGTCAGAGCCGCCTCATAGACATTCGGGTGATTGCCCGTGCTGCGGTCCATCTGTGTGCGCATGAAGTACGCGCCGATCTGGTTCTCACCCGGCAGGTAGTGGTTGACGCCGAGATAGTACTTCTTGGCATTGTTGCCCATCGAGTCGCCGATGATGTCGTCGCTGTACGTCCAGCCATTCTGGTACTTCTGATGCTTGTACCAGTACGGGTTCGTCGAGGCATACTCGAGCGTCATGTCCCAGGAACCGTCGCGCGTGAGCTGCGGCAGATACGTGCCGAAGCGATAGCCGCGTTCCGTAGGCTGTATGCCGCCCGCATCCTCGCCGTAGACCTCGCCGTAGAACTGGACACCCGGCAGGCGCACGCGGAAGTCGCCGCCCGCGATATCGTTCCAGCGATCCCCTTCCGCATCAGAGTTGCGGCCCGTCGCCCAATGACGCCAGTCCGACTTCGAGAGCGCATTGCCGTCGCCAGCGAGCATCGAGACGCGCATGAGGCCGAACGTGAAGGCATCCGACGGCGTGAAGTCGGCGCGCAGGCCCAAGAGACCCGCATGATCGTAATCCGTATGGCCCTTCGCCACGCGGTCCTCGCGGTCGCCTTCAAGCTGTGCATAGAAGACATGGTAATTCTGCTTGCCGAGGAAGCGGAAGAAGCCGCGCACCGGCATGTCGTCCTCGAGGTGGACCTGTGCCATCGTCATTGGCTTCATCGTGTTGTCGAGCACGAGCTTGCCCGTCTTGCCCTGGCCGTAGCTCAGTGCCTGACGGCCTGCGAGATACTCGACGATGCCCGTCTTCGTCTTGACGTAGCCCTCTTCAAGCTTGAGCTCTGCATCATCGTCGTCATTCCAGCTCAGGCGCGGCGTCAGCGAGATGGCCGTCTTATGGCCGATGTTGCCCGAGAACTCCGCCTTGGCGACGGCATTGAAGCCATCGGCGTAGTCGTAGCCATTCGTGCCCTGGCCAAACGGCTGCCACTTTGCATTCGGCTGGAAATCCTTCTTGCTCTGCTTATAGGAAGACTGGTCGCTGTTGTAGCTCGCGAGCTGCAGGGAAGCCTGGCGTAGCGCGAGATCATCCTGATCACTCCGGCCCTTGAGCACCTCAATCTCAGTGGCAAAGGCCGTGCGCATCGAGGCAAGCTCGTCGGCAAGGTAAGCTGGCATCGGCTTATCCTTAGCGTTCTTCTCCGCCTGCAGCACCCACTTGGCCATCTGCATGCGGCTGTACGGGCGCGCGCCATCCGGCAGCGAGTCGATATAGCCCATGCCGCTGAGCTTGTCGACATAATCGTAGTAGACACTGCCGACCGGCACATCTGCCGTCACGGCCTCTGCTCCAGCCAGCCCCGGCACCATGACCGAAGCTGCCGCTGCCATCATTCCAGCAACCAATGTTTTCTTCATCATCATCTCTCCAAATCATTCCAACTCATCATAGTTTGCCATAAAATTATTGTAAAAATGGAAATACATGAGAATTCTATCATGAATCCATAGTCAAACGCAAGACTTCAGTCCATCTTGTTCCTGCGCCAGCTGCGGTAGCCGTAGACCGTCCCCGCCGCGATGAACACCACGGCCGCGAGCGCGAGAAGCTGTTCCCAGAGCATCGCCATCTCTCCCTTCTCTCGAAATTATTCTTTATTATACCATATCCCGCCCTCTCTGTACCAAAGTACGCTTTCTGGAAAAAATAACAAAATATGAAATTTTGTACGTCAGATTAGAAGGATTTCCCTGTTCAACAGCGAAAAGGATAAGGTGGATAGTGGTGATAGACTATCCGATCCCTTTCGGGCAGTTGATATCCTTTCACTTCCTCAACTGCCCCAGCGGCTGATCCCCCAATTGTCAGCCGCTTCTTTTTTTGCTTTTTTTCACCAGTTCCGCCGCTGCTGCCGGCTCGTCAAGCTCCCGGACTTTACGGATTACGACAAAAGTAGTATAATAAAGAAATATTAATAGTCCTAGTAATCGTATTCTATGCATAGGACCGCAGGAAATTACCGTGAGTATGTTGTTTATGTTGTTTGGAGGTCTTTCTATTGATGAGCAGTAGTCACAGTAGTCGCAAAGTGAGAACATTTTTTGCCGCCGCGCTCCTCGCGTACGCAACTGCCAGTGCCGCAACGGTCTCGGCATCGCCGGCCGTCAAGCCGGCTGTTGTCGCAGCCCATGCTTCCGCACATGCTGCCACGCCAGTCTCGTATGAAGCAAAGTCCGCCGCGCTCAGCGATGTGCAGGGCATGACCAAGCACGAAGCTGCTGTGACAGCACCTTCGGCCATGCGCCGCCATCTGCCGGCCGCCGCAGGATCAGGCTACGGCACGAATGCAAGGACCGAGAACAAGATCTCGCCACTCTCACCTGTGACGCCGACTTCGCCCATCACCCCGTCGATCGACCTGCCCTCCATTATCCCGTCTCAGACTGCACCGGGTGCCGGCCAGACGACCGACGCCTACGCCATCCGCACGGATTTCGGCAAGAGCAACCTGCACAAATGGAGCAGCGTCTACGGCATGGACACGCCGTGGGATGATAACGACGTGACCGATACGAAGAACTTCAAGAGCTCGACCATCGCCTTCCTCGACACGCTCAACACGCTTGCGCAGTCGGCCGGCGTCTCCTTCGTCCTCACGGGCGGCGCGGAGTACGGCTACCATGCCCATGGCACCTACTCGCACGAGAACGGCTACAAGGTCGACATCTCCGACTCCGGCATCTACGCCGGCACGACGGCCTACCGCGTCCTCACCGAAGCCCTTGCCCCGTTCAAGCACCACCTCTCCCATGAGTGGAGCAACAACCACTACGACATCACGATCTACCCAGCCGATTACAAGGGTTCCTACTCCGGCGCCGACCACGACAACTCCGGCGACGACGAGTAAGACAGCAGACACTCTACGTACAACGCAACAACATAACGCAACAACGCAAAATCACGCCAAAAGGCCCGCATCCGAGCAATTCCCTGCCGGATGCGGGCCTTTTATTCGTTATTGGCTGCCATTTTATTCGTCGAACAAGCTCATCTCGTCGTGATCTTCTGCCTGCTGCTGCGCCGAGATGCCGCGCGCCGCCCGGTAGGCTTCCCTGAGCTTCTCCGTGAGCTGCGGCAGGCCGCGCAGCACTTCCTCTTCCGTGCGGAAGCAGTTGCCCGCCGCCGCATGCGCGTAGTCTGCGAACGTACCATGCCAGTTGCGCCCGTGCACCGCCTCGTCGTCCGCCATGTAATAGTAGTAATCTGGCTCCACCGGCACGAAGGGCTCCATGTGGATGCAGGCCGCCCCGCTCAGCAGGTCGCAGAGATGCTCCTTGTCCAGCACGGCTTCATCCTGCATCTCTGCCATCGTCATCTCCGACGCATCCGCCGCCATCCGGACGGCATAGAGGCCATCTTCCGAGAAAAAGAATCTCATATCCGCGACCCCTTCAATGCAGAACGGTTCGCGCATGCCGATGTGCAGGAGTCCCGCGACTGCCTGCATGCAACCGTGCTGTCCCAAGTTCACATTATCCATACTATCTCTCCCTGTCATCTTCTCCGGCCCATCCGCGCCAGGCAAGATTGCATCAAAAAAGGCTCCGCAGAACCCCGCGAAGCCTCATATAGCAAGTGGTGCCGAAGACCGGACTTGAACCGGTACGTTGTTGCCAACGGCAGATTTTGAGTCTGCTGCGTCTGCCAATTCCGCCACTCCGGCAAATGACACAGATGCGTCATCAACATAAGATATTCTAGCAGAGTATCTGCATCTTGTCAATGCCTTGTCAATGTATGGATTCCATGACATGCATGTCATTCATGTCATTCAGGAAAGCTCTGGTGCAGCTGCCGGTCGATTTGAAAGAACGGTCCCGTGCCTTTATAATAGAGATAGTTGTTTTTTAGGAGGGATATGATGCGGAAGATTGCAGTATACGGAAAGGGCGGCATCGGGAAGTCGACGCTGACGAGCAATCTGGCGGCAGCACTGGCGGCTCTGGGGAAGAAGGTCATCCAGATTGGCTGTGACCCGAAGGCGGATTCGACGATCAACCTGCTCGGCGGCAGGCCGCTGCAGTCGGTCATGGGCTACATGCGGGAATTCGACGCGGAGCCCTCTTCACTCGAGGAGATCTCGGCGCGCGGCTTCGGCGGCGTGCTCTGCATCGAGACGGGCGGCCCGACGCCGGGGCTCGGCTGCGCGGGGCGCGGCATCATCGCGACGTTCAACCTGCTCGAGGACCTCGAGCTCTTCGAGCGGGAGCAGCCGGACGTCGTGCTCTACGACGTGCTCGGCGATGTCGTCTGCGGCGGCTTTGCGGCGCCGATCCGCGAGGGCTATGCAGAGGACGTGCTGATCGTGACGTCGGGCGAGAAGATGGCGCTCTACGCGGCCAACAACATCGCGACGGCCGTCGAGAATTTCGCCGACCGCGGCTACGCGAAGGTCCGCGGCGTTCTCTTGAACCGCCGCAATGTGCCGCGCGAGGAGGAGAAAGTCCGCGCCTTCGCCGAAGCGCATCAGCTGCCCGTCCTCGCGGACATCCCGCGCAGCGACGCAATCAGCGAGGCTGAGGAGCGCGGCATGACGGTCGTCGAGGCGGCGCCTGAGGACCCTGTGAGCCAGGCGTTCTTCGCGCTCGCGCGCGAAATCGTGCAGGAGAAGGCTGAGGGTTGACCAGATGATGCAACAGCAAGACAGTGCTTCAAGAGCTGCCTACTCGATCACCGTGCAGGAACTCGCCCGCCGCATCGAGGAACATGGTGCCGGCGGCATCCCGCCCGAGCTGCGCACAGACGCGCATCTCATCTGCAACACGCCGGCGGCCATCGACTTCAACTCGCCGGGCGCGCAGGGCTTCGGCGTCAAGCGCGCGGGGCTCAGCGTGCCCGGCAGCATCATGCTGCTCGTCTCGCCCGGCTGCTGCGGCCGCAACACCGCGGCGCTCTCGGGCAGCGGCCACTATGGCGAGCGCTTCGCCTACCTCGCGCTCGATGAGGCGGACATCGTCACGGGCAGCCATCTGCAGCGCATCCCCGAGGCCGTCTGCGCGTTCGTCGCCAGCCGCAGGGAGCGCCCCTCCGTCGTCATGGTCTGCCTGACGTGTGCCGACGCACTGCTCGGCACCGATATGGAGCGCGTCTGCCGCAAGGCCGAAGCGGCCGCGGGCGTCCCCGTGCGCCCCTGCTACATGTACGCGCTGACGCGCGAGAGCCAGCGCCCGCCGATGCAGGCCGTGCGCGAGACAATCTACGGCCTGCTGCAGCCGCGCAAAAAATGGGCCCGTCAGGCCAACCTGCTCGGCTTCTTCACGCCGGTCGCAAGAGATTCGGAGCTCTTCTCGCTGCTAGAGAAGGCAGGCATCCGCAGGGCCGCGGAGCTCGCGCGCTGCCAGACGTACGAGGAATTCACATCGCTCGCAGCGGCCAACTTCAATCTCGTCCTCAGCGACGAGGCGATGGGCGCCGCCCTCGCGCTCGAGAAGCGGCTCGGCATCCCCGCCATCCGCCTGCGACGGCTCTACGAGACAGCCAAGATCGCGAAGCAGTATCAGGCGCTCGCCCATATCCTAGGCATCGCGCCGGAAGATTTCACCGCCGCGGAAGCACGCGAGCAGGCCGAAAAGACCGCTGATGCATTCTGCCAGCAGTACGGGCGCGAAGCGGTACTCGCCATCGGCAGCCGCCTCAACGCCAATCCCTTCGAGCTCGCGCTGGCCCTCGCCAAACGCGGCCTCGCGGTCCGCGAGATCCTCGCCGTGCCGTCAGCCGCCGATGCCTTCTACCTGCGCGAGCTCGCGAGGTGCTCCCCCGCTACGCGCATCCTCTCGCTGCTCGAGCCGACCATGCTCTGCTATCGGGAGGACCGCGCCGTCACGCTCGCGCTCGGCGCCGACGCCTGCCTCTGCCATCCGCATGCCAAGCACGTGACGTGGAACGATGAGGAGCAGCCCTTCGGCTATCAGGCCGTCCGCGCGCTCTTCGAGCGCATGGCAGCGGCAATGCGCGACGATGATGACGATAATGATATAGATGCAGCAGATAAAGAGGCAACGGAGAGTTCGGATGAGCTGCCGGTCCGCGAGAGCTCCCACACCGTCTCCACGCTGCCGCGCCTCTCGCTCGCTCTGCCGCCGTTTGCGCCCGACACGGCCGGCGCGGCCGCCGTGCTCTACCCGCTCGGCGGCATGACGGTCATCGTCGATGCGGGCGGCTGCGCGGGCAATATCTGCGGCTTCGACGAGCCGCGCTGGCAAGAAGATGCGGAGCCGTCCGCCGTATTCAGCGCAGGCCTGCGCGACATGGACGCCATCATGGGCCGCGACGCCAATCTCGTCGCCAAGATACGCGAGGCAGCCGCCGAGCTCACCGTCTCCTTTGTCGGACTTGTCAGCACGCCGGTGCCCGCCATCATCGCCACCGACTTCCGCGCCGTCTGCCGCATGGTCGAAAAGGAGACACGCCTGCCGGCCATCGCCGTGCGCACGGACGGCACGCGACTCTACGACAGAGGCGCCAGCGCCGCTTACGATGCGCTCGTGCAGAAGTTCACGGCGCCCATCCCGCCCGATGCAATGCGCACAGGGCTAGGCGTGCTCGGCCTGACACCACTTGACTTCTCAAGAAAAGAACGTCAAACCCTGCGCGCGCAGCTCATCAAGGATGAGGTGCTCGCAAATGGCGATTCGCTCTACCTTTTTAACCAGTTCAACGACTTCCGCGAGGCCGCGCGGCTCAAGGAGCTGCTCGTCGTCTCGCCAACAGGGCTCAGGGCCGCCCGCCGCCTGCAGCGCCAATGGGGCATCCCCATCCGGACAGAGCTGCCGCCCACCTTTATCCACGAGGCGTTCTCCGCTGTACTGAGCCGTCTTGCGGCCCTGCTTCGAGACAGGCAGCCCAGGGAGGTGCTCATCGTGCACCAGCAGATCCTCGCCAACGGACTGTGCCGCGCCATCTGCCAGCGCTTCCCCGCGCTGCCCGCGGCCGCCGTGACGGTCGGCAGCTTCTTCGCGCTCGACCGGGCACTCCAGCGGGAAGGCGACCTGCACTTCCGCGGCGAGCAGGATTTCCACGCTTACCTGCAGGCACATCCCGATGCAATCGTCATCGGCGATGCTCTGCTCGCGCGCGCCGTGCCAGAACCGTTTGGCGGCACCCTGATTGATCTGCCGCACTTCGCGCTTTCCGGCCGCAAAGCACCCATGCACCCATCGAGAACACTTGAATACGCCAAGAATTCTATCAGCAACTGAGGATTGAGTCTATGAAACGTTTGAACATCAAGATCTACGGCATCGTGCAGGGTGTCGGCTTCCGCCCGTTCGTGAGCCGGCTCGCCGACGTCTGCCAGATACGCGGCACCGTCTGCAACAAGGGCCCCTATGTCGAAGTCTTTGCCGAGGGTAATGACGCAGCACTGCAGCAATTTGTCGAGGGCATCCCGAAGAAGGCCCCGGAGCGCGCGGCCATCCTCAAGGTCGATGTGCACGAGGTGACCGACGCCGATGTGCCCTATGCGGATTTTGCCATCATCGAGAGCGCCAAAGAGCGCGGCGACATCTTCGTCTCGCCGGACATCGCGACCTGCGACAAGTGCCGCGCCGAGCTCTTCGACCCCAAAGACCGCCGCTACCTGCACCCCTTCATCAACTGCACGGCCTGCGGCCCGCGCCTGACCATCCTCGAGTCCATGCCGTACGACCGCGAGCGCACGAGCATGAAGGAGTTCCCGATGTGCGAGGCCTGCCACGAGGAGTACGTCTCGCCGGAGAGCCGCCGCTACGATGCGCAGCCCGTCTGCTGCAATGATTGCGGGCCGCAGGTCTACCTGCTCGGCCACGAAGACGTCCGCGGCGCCGATGCCATCTGCGCCGTGCGCCGCGTCCTCGCATCAGGCGGCATCGCGGCCATCAAGGGCATCGGCGGCTTCCACCTCGCCTGCGATGCGACGGATGAAGCGGCCGTTCACCGCTTGCGCACACTCAAGCACCGCCCGCAGAAGCCCTTTGCCGTCATGATGCGCGACGAAGAGACGGCGCGGCGCGCCTGCCACCTCGAGCCGGGCGAAGCTGAGATGATGACGGGCCACCAGAAGCCAATCCTGCTGCTGCGCCGCCGCGAGGACAGCCCGCTCGCGCCGAGCGTCGCGCCGGGCAACCCAAAGGTCGGCACCATGCTGCCCTACGCGCCCGTGCAGATGCTGATCTTCGACTACCCCGAAGACCATGAGACGCCCGAAGTCCCCGCCATGCTCGTCATGACGAGCGGCAATCCCTCGGGCGCGCCGATCTGCCACAATGACGAGGAGGCCGAGGAGACACTTGCGCCTCTCTGCGACGTGATCCTCTCGCACGACCGCCGCATCCGCCTGCGCGCCGACGACTCCGTCATGGACTGGTTTGCGGGCAGGCCCTACATGGTGCGCCGCAGCCGCGGCTTCGCCCCGCTGCCCTTCATGCTCAGCGCCCCGCTCCAAGGGCAGGTGCTCGGCATCGGCGGCGAGCTCAAGAACACCTTCTGCCTCGCGAGCAGCCACCTCTTCTACCCGTCTCCGTACATCGGCGACATGAGCGACCTGCGCACCGTGCTCGCGCTCAAGGATTCCGTCCAGCTCATGGAATCCCTGCTCGAGAACCGCCCTGAGGCCATCGCCTGCGACCTGCACCCGCGCTACAACACTTCGGCCGTCGCCGAAGCGCTCGCCAAGGAAGCCGGCGTGCCGCTCTTCAAGGTCCAGCACCACTACGCGCACATCCTCTCCTGCATGGCCGAGAACGACCAGCAGGCGCCCGTCATCGGCGTCTCGTTCGACGGCACGGGCTACGGCACCGACAGCACGATCTGGGGCGGCGAGTTCCTGCTCGCCGACTACAAGGGCTTCCGGCGGCTCGGCTCCATCGAGCCCTTCTCGCAGGCCGGCGGCGACAAGTCCTCGCGCGAGGGCTGGCGCATCGCCGTCAGCCTGCTACGGGATACGCTTGTACGCACGATGGCAGGCCGCAGCGCAGCCGAAGTCGATGCCGTCTGGAAAGAACAGTGCCTCGCGCTCGGCCTCTGTGACGAAAAGGAATTCGCGGCGCAGTCCTTCATGCTGCGCCAGCACGTCAACTGCATCGAGTCGACGAGCGCCGGCCGCCTCTTCGACGGCGTCAGCGCCCTCCTGGGCCTGCGGCGCGAGTCCACCTTCGAGGGTGAGTCCTCGATGGCCCTGCAGTTTGCCGCCGAGAGTGCGGAAGGCACGGACGGTTCGCTCGACCTGCCGCTGCATGAGGCAGCAGACGGCCGCTTCCTGCTGCCGACGACGGCGCTCTTTGGCGCACTCTACGCGCGCCATCAGCAGGGCCGGGCGGCTGAAGAGCTCGCCTATCGCTTCCACCAGGCCCTCGCCGAGATGATCGTCGCAGGCTGCGAGCGCGCCCGCAGAGAGACGGGCCTCAGCACCGTCGCTCTGAGTGGCGGCGTCTTCCAGAACCTGCTGCTGACGCGCCTAGTGAAAGACAGTCTCGAGGCGGCGGGCTTCCAGCCCCTGCTGCACAGCCTGCTGCCGCCGAACGACGGCGGCATCTGCGTCGGGCAGGCCGCCTTTGCCATGTACGCCCTGCAGGAAAAATAGTCTTATTACGGAATCACGAAAGGAAGTCTTATCATGTGTGTCGGTTTACCCGCTAAAGTCGTGCGCATCCAGGATGGCATGGCGCTCGTCGACGCCTCCGGCGCCCGCCGCGAAGTCTCCGCCGAGCTGCTCTCCGACATCGACCCTGGCGACTACGTCATGGTCCACGCCGGCGTGGCCATCGCAAAGATCACGGAAGACAACGAAGACGAGGAGGTACCGGAATGAACGCAGCTGCCGCAAGGGACCGCGCCATCATCACCGGCTATCGGGGCCCGAAGGTCCGCATCATGGAAGTCTGCGGCACCCACACGCACGAGATCTTTCGGCTCGGCATCCGCAGCCTGCTGCCCGAAGCGGTCGAGCTCATCTCGGGTCCCGGCTGCCCCGTCTGCGTGACGCCCGTCTCCTATATCGATGAGGCGCTCTACCTTGCCGAGAAGTGCCATGCCACCATCTGCACGTTCGGCGACCTCGTGCGCGTGCCGGGCACAGCGGGGACCTTAGCCGAGGCGCGCAGCCGCGGCGCCCGCGTCCAGGTCGTCTACACGCCGCTCGACGCCGTGACCTACGCCGCCGAACATCCCGAAGAAGAGACCGTCTTCCTCTCCGTCGGCTTCGAGACGACGACGCCCGCCGCCTGCCTCGCGCTCCGTCACGCCGAAGCGCAGCACACGGCGAACTTCTCCCTGCTGACGGCCAACAAGACGATGCCCGCCGCCTACACTGCGATGGCCAGCCACACGGACGCCTACCTCTACCCCGGCCACGTCTGCGCCATCACGGGGACAAGCCTGCCCGAATCGCTGACAAGAGAGGGCATCTCCGGCGTCGTCGCGGGCTTCACCGCTGGCGAGCTCCTGCGCGCGCTCGCCACCATCCTCGAGAAGATGCAGGCGGATAGGCCCTTCTTCGCCAACTGCTATCCGCGCGTCGTGCGCCCCGAGGGCAATCCCGCCGCGCAGGCACTCGTCGCAGCGTATATGGAGCCCTGCGATGCTGAATGGCGCGGGCTCGGCGTGCTCAAGGAGAGCGGCCTGCAGCTGCGCGAAGCCTTTGCCGCACGCGACGCGCGGAAGCGCTTCGCCCTGCCCGCGATGACGGGCCGGGCCAACCCCGCCTGCCGCTGCGGCGCCATCCTGCAGGGCCTCGCAAGGCCTGTGGACTGCCCGCTCTACGGCAAAGCCTGCACGCCGGACCACCCCGTCGGCGCCTGCATGGTCTCGCGCGAGGGCGCCTGCTCGGCCTATTATCTCTATGGAGGGTTATGATCATGACTGCTGAATTCCCAGACGATGCCCGCGTCACATTGGCGCACGGCGCGGGCGGCCGCCAGACGGCCGCGCTCATCGCGCGCGTCTTTGCGCGCCACTTCCAGAACCCCGACTTCACCGCCGACGATGCAGCCATCCTGCCCGTCGGCAATTTCGCCACGGGCAGGGCCGCCTTCACGACGGACGGCTTCATCGTCTCGCCCTGGCAGTTCCCAGGCGGCAACATCGGCAAGCTCAGCATCTGCGGCACGGTCAACGACCTCGCCTGCATGGGCGCCGTGCCGCGCTACCTCTCCTGCGCCTTCCAGATTGAGGAAGGATTCCCGCTACAGGACCTCGACGCCATCGCCGCCGCGATGGCAGAGACGGCTAAAGCTGCCGGCGTGCGCATCGTCGCGGGCGACACGAAAGTCGCCGGGCGCGGCCAGGTCGACGGCGTCTTCATCACGACGACGGGCCTTGGCGAGCTGCTGCCTGACGCTGAGCCCTCCGGCTCGCGCGCCGAAGCAGGCGACGCCATCATCGTTACGGGCGACGTCGGCCGCCACGGGGCCGCCATCCTCGTCGCGCGCCGCGACTTCGCCATCGACGCTGCCATCACGAGCGACTGCGCGCCGCTCGCCGCGACCGTCAGGGCCCTCTTCGCGGCCGTGCCCGACAAGTCCGCCATCCACACGATACGCGATGCCACGCGCGGCGGCGTCGGCACCGTGCTGCACGAGATTGCCGCCGAGAGCCACGTCGGCATCGAGCTCGATGCCCCCGCCATCCCCGTCGCACCGGAGGTCCGCGGCGTCTGCGGTCTCTTGGGACTCGAGCCGCTCTACCTCGCCTGCGAGGGGCGCCTCGTCCTCTTCGCGCCGCAGGCCATCGCGCCAAAGCTCGTCGAGACCCTGCGCGCGCTGCCCGACTCGCGGCAGGCGGCCATCATCGGCCATGTCACGCCAGACTTCTCGGGCCGCGTCGTCCTGCGCACGGAGATTGGCACGAAGACGCTGCTGCCCGAGCCGTCTGGCGAGCTGCTGCCGCGCATCTGCTGAGCCCATCCCCGCCAATGAATCCCTGCCACTGACCAGTGATCAATGAACTGAGGTGAATCCCTTGCTCAAGCGAATCTCTCCTGCACCCGAAGCGGACGGCATACCGGCTTCGCCCATGCTGCACGCGCGCGAGGCCGCCTTCCCCGCGCCATTCCCGCACGGGCTCGAGTACTCGCCGCCCTGCCGCGGCACCTGGAACATCGTCCACACGGGCATGCTCGTCCCCGAGTCCCACCAGATCTTCATCTGCGCCTCCGGCTGCCTGCGCGGCGTCGTGCTGACCGCCGCCGAGATGGGGCTTCTAGGCCGGTTTTCCTCAATCGAGCTCCGCGAAACCGACCTGACGGGCCGCGACAATGAGCGCCTGATCCTCGCGGGCGTCGCCGACATCCTCGCGCGCCTGTCCGAGCGGCCGCGCGCCGTGCTCCTCTTCCCCGCCTGCGTCCACCACTTCCTCGGCTGCAACCTGCGCTACGTCTACCGCGAGCTCCGCGCGAAGTACCCGGACATCGACTTCGCCGAGTGCTTCATGGACCCGATCCGCCAGACGCGCCACCTGACGCCCGAGGAGCGCCTGCGCCGCGCGATTGGCCGGCTACTCTCCGAGCGGCCCAAGAAGAAGCAGGCCGCCTTTTTCGGCAACAATCTAAAGACCGCCCCCGAGAGCGACGCCTGGCGGCTGCTCAAAGAGAGCGGCTGGCAGATCCGCGATATGGCCGGCTGCACGAGCTACGCCGCGTTCCAGGAGCTCGGCGCCTCCTCGCTCAACCTCTACACGAATCCCTTCAGCCTGCCCGCCGTGCGCGACCTCAAGGAGCGCCTGCAGCAGGATTATCTCTACCTGCCGCAGGTCTGGTCGGGAGACGCTATCGGAGGACTGCTGCAGGAGCTCGCCCGCCGCATCGGCGCAGACGCGCCGGACTGCCGCGCCGCCCGCGAGCGGGCTGAGCAGGCGCTCGCCCGGACACTCGACATCATCCAAGAGACGCCGATCGCCCTCGACCTGACCTTCACCTTCCGCCCCTTCTCGCTCGCGCGCCTGCTACTCGCGCACGGCTTCCGCGTCAAGGCGATCTACGCCGATGCGATAAGCGCAGAAGAAGAAGCGGACTTCCGCTGGCTGCAGGAAAACTTCGGCGATACCGAGCTCTGGCCGACCAAGGCACCTGCGCTGCGCCTTTTACCGCGCCCGTCCCATCCAGCTGGTCCCCCCGTCCTCGCCCTCGGCCAGAAGGCGGCATTTTTCCAGAACACGCCGCACTTCGTCAACATGGTGGAAGGCGGCGGCCGCTGGGGCTTCTCTGCCATCGAGGCGCTGGCCAGTGATATGGTGGCGGCCTACCGCGAGCGCCAAGACATCGAGGCAAACATCCGGCGCAAGGGATTAGGAGGCCCATCGCTTTTATGAAACAGACTGCCCGCATCCTCTCCACCTACTCCGCCGATACCTTCGGCGTCTGCTCTGCACTCTACGAGCTCGGCGGCATGGTCGTCATCCACGACCCCTCGGGCTGCAACTCGACGTACACGACACACGACGAGCCGCGCTGGTTCAGCAAGCCGAGCCAGATCTTCGTCTCCGCCCTGACCGAGCAGGACGCCATCCTCGGCAACGACGCCAAACTCATCGCAGATATCGAAGCAGCAGCCAAAGAGCTCCAGCCGCGCTTTATCTGCCTGATCCCCTCGCAGATCGCCCACATGATCGCCACCGACTGCCGCGCCATCTGCCGCATCCTCGAGAAGAAGACCGGCATCCCCGCCTTCACCCTGCCGACGAACAGCATGCACTACTACGAGCGCGGCATCTACTTCGCCTTGCAGAAGCTCGCCGGGCTCGCCTGCCAGTCCCTGCCCGAGCCGGACGCCGCCCCAGCGCCAGCAGCGCCCGACTGGCTCAGCGAGGAGAGCCTCGCCCGCTTCGTGCAGGCCAAGGCCCCTGCCCCGCTCTGCGTCAACGTGCTCGGCGCGACGCCGCTCGACTTCGCCATGAACGGCAGCATCGGCTCCATCCGGCACTGGCTCGAAGCGCGCGGCTGCCGCGTCACGAGCTGCTGGGCCATGGGCTCTGACCTCGATGCCATCCTCGCCTCGCACCACGCCGACCTAGACCTCGTCGTGAGCTACGGCGGGCTCGGCGCCGCGCATACCCTGCGCGAGCGCGCCGGCATCCCGTACCTCGTCGGCGTGCCCTTTCCACAGCTGCAGACAGCCGCTACACATAGCAACGCCCTTGCGGGCAGGCCGGCTTATATCATCGGCGAGACGGTCTTTTCTGAGTCGCTGGGCCACGCCCTCGAGGCTGCGCTCGGCCTTCCTCGCGCAGCCATCACGGCCATCGTGCCGATGGAGACCGACAGAGAACTCCTGCAGCCCGGCACGCTCTGCCTGACGGACGAGTGCGAGCTCATATCACCCCTGCACAAGGCCGGCCTCATCATCGCCGACCCGCTCTACGAGCCCATCTGCCCAAAGAGCGCCGCCTTCGTCCCGCTGCCGCACATCGCTTTCTCCGGCCGGCTCTACGAGAAGGATATCCCCAATCTCATCGAAGCCGCCCCTTTCGCAGCTTTCGTGCAAAAAATCCTGCGCACGCTCCAGCAGAATGCGGTATAATAGTACCTATCACAAGCGAAATCATTTCTCATTTGCAAAGGAGTCCTTATGCTGCTGACCATTGCCCACACCTTCGCCTACGCGCTCATCCAGACGTTCGGCTTCTCGATCTTCACCCTCGCCCTGCAGCGCCTCGGCCGCCTCAAGCGCCTCTACCGCTTCAAGGCCTTCTTCTTCCTGCTGCTCATGAACGCCGCCGGCACGATGACCTACGGCGAGACCGCCTGGCAGCAGGTCACCACGCCCATGGCCGCCGCCCTGTTCCTCATCGGCATGGCCTTCTTCTTCGCCAGCCACCTCTATCTCGGCTGGAAGCGCCTGCAGCGGAAATAAGACAAATCAACATCATACAAAAAAGAGCCGCATGTTCCGATGACATGCGGCTCTTTCGCTATCATAAAGCAGATTATGCTTTTCCCTCAGCCTCGCGCTGGCGGTCGAGCTCCTCGAGCTCCTTGAGTTCTTCCGCGCGCTCCGCATCGGGCTGCTTGCGGCGAATGAACATGGCGTCCCCAATGTATCATTGAGTTAAGCAAGCCACAGCCTACTATATATATCATATATATCAGTACGCCGTTGCCGCCGCCTTACCGGTCTTGCCCTGTACCATGCTGAGGATCCCGCTGCTGACGCCAAGTGCCGCTTTTACTGCGAGTGGGATGACGAACATGTCGCGGATCTTCACCCAGCCGGTCTCGTTTTTCGCTTGCTCCTGCACGGTGGCCGAGAAGAGTTCTGCGTATGCCTTGATTGCAGGCATGCCGGCTTCGATGAAGTTATCGAGAAACTTCTGCTTCGTCTCTTCTACGACATCGAGAGCGCCCTCTTTCATTGCTTCGAGCGCTTTGTCGCGCATATCGGTCCATGTACTCATATCAATCATCCTTTCTCACAAATTCTCATAGTCTGTGATGCCGCGAGCGATGGCTCGCGCAAAATCGTCCTGCTTTGCTCTCAGCAACGGCTCGTCGATATCGCTGTCGATAAAAGCCGTCTCGACGAGTACTGCCGTCATGTCGGTATGCTTGAGCACGATATAGTCATCGCGGAATTTCACACCTCTATCCAGCGTGCCGAGCGAGTTGACAATCTGGTCATTGATGCAGCCTGCCAGCTTCTCGCCCTCGCCGCCTGGCGCATAAGCATACGTCTCCGTGCCGTGTGCTTCGCAATCAAATGCGTTGCAATGGATAGACACAAAGATATCTGCTCCACTTGCATTTGCCTCTGCGCAGACGCAGGGTTGCGGATAGTCGGAGTCGTAGAAAAGGTTATCTGACTGGATATTACCGACGACCTCCACACCGGCCGCTGTGAGATACTTCTCGACAAGATCTGCGATATGCTTTGCAACATCGCACTCGCGCAGACCCGTCTCTACATTTTTTGCGCCCGAGTCCGGGATACCGTTTGGCGAGTGTCCTGGGTTCAAAAATACCTTCATTTCACATCTTCCTTTCTGTTAATCTGCTCTACCGCAGAACGGCCGAGGTAGCCTGTGAGACCGCTTGCCAGGCTTGTCTGCAACTCCCAGCTGCCGCCCATGCCGATAGACAAGAGCAAAGCAACGACAAGGCCAGCACCGACAATCATGTCAGTGCTGATTGTATACGCACGCATACGTATCACCTCCCGAGTGCCCAAGTCAGCACGCTTGCAAAGATGCCGACAAGCGTTGTACTCATTCCGATCGTCCAACAGACATCTCTTTTAAATTCGTCGATTCTGTGGTGTGCCGATTTTGTCGAGTCAAGCGCGGAGACGACGTCAGGCGTCATGACGTCAATCTTCTCTTTGAGCTCCTGCACGGACCGGACAAGCGCGTCAACCTGCGTTTCGATTTTGGTCAGTCGTTCTAAAAGATTCATATCCAATCTCCATGTCCCTTCTAATTCTAGCTCCGCACCTGGCGGCGGAGGTCGTCCACTATAGTCCATCTCCTTATACATCCTCAGCACACCACTGGGAAAGACCTTGTAGTGCTCCGGCTCGAAGTAAAGCGAAGCCCCATCGATAGGGTCAGCAGGTTCTGCGTGGGCCTCATAGTATGATTTCCATTCACCAAAAGTCCGCATCAAATCAGCTCCAGAGTACAATCTACGTCAAAATCAAAAGCAGTCGCATGCGTATTGAAAGCAGGTCCGTACAGGATGTATTCGGCTCCTACTGGAATTTGGCACATATATTCAAGAGTTATCGTATCTCCAACATTTTTAAATATATTGGATTCATAGTGGTTTCTATCAACATGATTGATTTCATTACCATTGCAATCAATGAATATGAGCCCATACATATTATTCTTTTTATTCATATTAATCTGAAACTGGATATCATCTGTACCTGTCTCTTTTTTTCACGTAACTTTACAGTAATATCGACAGGTACAAGCATCTCGAACAGATACCTTCCTCGCCAACATTTTATATGTTCCATCACTATTTGTGTTTGTGACGGATATCGACGTCATATTATCCGTATCCGATTTTGAAACTGTTATTGTAGCATTCGTAAACCCGCCCAGCTTTATATAATCCTCACCTAAATATTTATTCACAGTAAAATGATTCGTCGTTTCGTAAATAGGGAGTGCTAAAGAAGCTCCATCGTATTCATAGTGCCAAGGCGTATGTCTCAAAGAAACATTTCCTTTACATAAAAAGGTATTTTTATCTTTGTAGCTCATTCTTCCGAGTAAATATTTGATATTTGCATTCTCGATGATTATAGACCCAGGATTACTATCAAATGTTATTGCTCTGAAAAAAGCATCTTCTAATTTCATTATTCCTGACGAAACAATAAAATCGCAATTATTGAAAGATACGACTGCTCCTGCTATATAAAATACATTCTTGAAGTAATCATTTGGCGCGGACAGCAATTCAAAATGGCAGCTATCAAAATTGACTGTAGTATCAGCAAAATGATATCCATATGGTCTTCTTTTGAGTGCTACACCTGCTTGTGTAAGATGTATCGTACAAGAATAAAAATTAAAGGATGCTCGCAAGTCTAGGACGCCATCCCAGAAAGAACAGCCAATACAAAGGTTTGATTCACCAGAATCAAACTGTACTTCATCCGAGAATATGCTATAATCGGTAACACTATTGTTAAATATCAAATTCCGTAATATACACCTATAGTTATGTGAACCATAATTCAATCCTCGCTTCATCCACTGAAATACAATATTCTCAAATTGTTGACAATCCGTTTGCCCTTCCAAAGAGGTATTCTTATCGCCTGCAAGCTTCATACCCGTGATATCTGGTATCGGACTTGGATAATCTTTTATAGTCCCCTGCAGAGTAAAGTTCCCGTGCGTCTGTACGCGATTCCTGCGGGAAAGCCAGTCTCCTCTTGAATAGAACGTTACCATCGTACCGCCAGCCGGAAAGCTATCCATTGCAATGAGCCAAGACCGTGCACCTGCCCCTCGAAAGGTCGTTGTTTCAATGTTCACCACGAGGCCCTTCGATATCATATACTTTCCTGCAGGCATATAAACCGTGCCTCCATGATCAAGTGCTCTCTGGATGGCATACGTATCATCCGTTACACCGTCACCTTTCGCGCCATAACTCTTGACGTCGACAATTCCAAGTAACTCATATACGCTTTTTATTTTCTTCACATTGTGGAGTGCTGCGATACCCGAATCGAAGAAAATCTCAGCAATAGAAAACGATGCAGTCGGTGTTGCCGGTACACTTGTTTTGATATCTTTGCTGACCGTGGCAGTACCTGCCGTAATCTTTCCTGTACCAGTAACGGACATATAATACGGTGTACTGCCCACGCCTGCGTTTTTCTCGGTGACGGTGATGACAGAGCCGGAGGCGCTGGCAGTGTAGATATTATTGATGCTACTGTTGACGTTGAGGGCGGTAGCGAGATTAGTGGCGCTGGTGGCGGTATCGGCGCCGAGGGCGAAGTTGGTTGCGTCCTGGGTCGATGTGGTGCAGGTGAAGACCACGCCGCCGAAGGTTACGGTATCGCCCGCTACAAAGTTCGTGCTGATGGTGTAGGTATTGCTGCCTGCCACGGCGGGCGTGCCGAGCTCGCCGGTGAGCTTGGCAATCTTGCCGTATTTGTCGAGGTACACGACATCCGTGCGCGGCTTCGTGGCATCCGCTGCATCCAGCGTGATGCTCTGCTCCGGCACTTCGATGCGGCGGCCGTCGGCGGTATGGATGACGCCTGCGCTGACGGTGACGGTCAGGCCGTTGATGCTGGGCTCGCAGCCGCTGACGATGCCGTAGCCGGTGGCCTCAGCATGGTAGAGATTATTTGACGCAATCTGATCAGACAGATCTTTCAATGATGTAGCGGACGGTTTTTTCCAGTCGTCTGTACCATTCGTTGTCTTGATCATGTTCGCCATGCCAGACAAAAGGTTAGGCAAGGTATCCTTGTTGTCGGTAGGATTTTTGGTGTCATCGATAGTATAGTCGCGATTGACATAGTCCCCCAAGGCACCATCCAACCATTTCAGTTTCTTGTCGGTTCCTTGGAAATAAGCATCGAACATACCACGAGCTGGAGGAATGTTGCCAACAAAGCCCCATCCCTTTAAATAATTATCATCCGAGAACTTATAAGTAACGTTTCCATTTTCGCCCCAGATTTTTGAAAAATCCGGTTTCTCCATTTTTTCGTTTGCCATTTCATTAGCCTCCATATCCGCTCAGCAAATCCGCAAAACAACCAGAGTCAAATCCTTTTGCATTGTTTTGGTCTTGAAACCCGAAGAAATGATCATAGTCATACGACTCAATCGTGTAAATCCCTACACCGCCTGCCTTAATGATAAGGTTAACGGATGACATGAAGTAAATATCATCTGGCAGCGCACGTCTTCCAATTCCAATGAACAGTTTAGCATTCCCTACTTCTTCCAAGGAAATGGATGCAGCGTTAAAAATAACCGATAAAGCATGTATGATATCATCAGCAGTGGCCGTAGACACGTCTTTAAAAATCTTCAACCACAAGATTTTTCGGTACCGTTCGTCATTGAGGCGTGTACTCGTGAGCCATGTCTCATCATCCTGGCGAAACCGTCCTTCATCAAATGTCAAAGCATTCGGCTGCTCCTGAAAGCCAAAAAACATGAGTGGAACTGCATTATCAATAACACGGCTGCGATTGACAATCGTACCAATATTATCCAGCTGCATCCCTTCACCGGTATCAATCCATCGCTTTTCTTTCAGGTCCTGATATACCTGATGTAAAAGTTCAAGTTCCGCTCCTAAGGCGTCTATCTCGGCAGAGATGACAGGCTTGTCAAAAAACTGACGGATGAGATGATCTTTCATACGTTCTGTATTCGTCATCATTGCCTTGTCACCTCAATCCTAGAAGCATCGAACACCGCTACCTGTCGTTGGCTGATTGTAATGTTGTTCGTACTATAGTTTTTTGCTGTATCTCCATAAGCTGCTGTCAAGCTGATATATCCGATACCAGATGTAGCCTGAAAGATTGTCGAGAAATAACGCTGCAATACAACATCTTCTCCGATGATTTGCGACTGGCCTTTCTTGAGCACGGCGAGCGCGACATCTGATACAGCCGATGGAGGAAGTTTTTCGTCAGGATTTTCACTGATTACAATTTTCATCCAGATTTTGATTTGTTCAGGCCGATTAAAATACAACATATGCGGCATTCCCATTGAATCCATCACAATGTTATGGACCTTACCATATGTATCAATTCCGCCTGCTTTCGTTTTCCAAATCTTCTGGGCTACCGCTTGGTCGTCACCACCGTCTACGACAACTTCGACTGAATGCGGCGGACGCCCATCACTGTCTACTGTATCGCTCGTATTTTCATAGACCATACACGCCGTCACACCACTGACATCATTCTTGATGCTCGCCGCTATCGCATCGGTCATGGCCGCCGCTCGATTGTACAAGGATTGATTCCAGCGCTGACGCAGCATGATATCACTTTCCGCCTCCTGCCCAACATTCGTTGCATACTCATTGTTGACCGCTGACCAGCCGGGCACGGTGGTGACAATATGCGTGACAGTGCCAATATTGGGATTGATTGCACCAATGCTAGTACAAGCAAAGCGTATCAGCGAGCCAATCCTCGTAAGGGTTATCCCTTTTGCGTCGATGGAAAAGACAGCATTCTTATTGGTTGCACGGACAGACAAAACATTATTGTCGATGGATGTCCTGATACCTTCTTGCGCGAGCTTTGTAGCCAAGGCGTAAAAAACAGTAACGGCCGTATCCTGCTCTGTCGATACATAAACAGAAGTGCTGTCATTCAAGGTCAGGCTGTAGGTACTCCCCGCAGTAACTTTGCTCTTGATCTCCAGAGCGGCATAGACTGCCTTTTCCTTACTGATGGTCGCATCTAGTTCCGCGCATCCCCAGGTACTGCCATTCTGCGCTGCGCTAGAAATCTGTGCTCCATATGGAATCCTCGTTCCATCTGTGCCATAGCAAGTAGCAGACAAGGTACTCTTGGTTCCGGAGACTGGGACAATACCTGCCAGTCGTGCTGCATTGGATAAGCTCACCCCCGTAGCGGTATTCGGATACATGGCGTTGTACGCATCTTCAGCCTGCTCCCACAGGTCCGCAATCTCATAGGCATACACGCCATGCAGCTGCCCGAAAAGGCTGTTGCTCCCTGTCTGTATCTCTACGCCGAGGCGGTCGGCCACGCGCTTGTTGATGTCGGCCAAGATTTCTGGCAGACGCTTGCGCCGGAATCCGTCTTTCGTAAGGCCATAGACCGCTTCATTATCTGCCATAGCCAAGCACCTCCTTCCTTGTGATCAAGCCATAGTCTGTATCGATTTCATAGGATACCGTGAGCGTCCTCAGAATGCGATTGAATGCGAATTCCAGCTCCGTCACGTCCTTGACGCCCTCCACGCTCTCGATGGCCTGCGTCAGGATCTGACGGATATGCGCTTCGTTTGGGTTCTTGACGAGGATGTATTCCAGATACGGGATGCCGTCGCTCGTCTTGAGGAACCATTCGCCTAGCCATTCGCGCAGCGTGATGAGGACCTGCTGGGCGACGCGCTCCGCATTGTCGACGATCATGAGGTCGCCGCCATGCACGATGAGGTCAGAAGTGCTGACATCCATCGCCAGATCATATGCCATAGTCTCATCTCCTTCTATCATCACTGCGGGCCGCCTGTCGTGCCGCCGCTATCGCCCGGATGCGTGTGGTGCATGACCGAGATGCCATTGACGACCAAATCCCCGCCTGTCACGGTGATTCCGCCGCTCCCGATGCACATCTTGACGTCACCGTTGAAGACACAAACCTCAGAAGAATGGCCCGAGGCCATCAGGTTCGCGCGGTTGTAGAGGCCCGGGATGCAGATGGCATCATTGATATCGTGACGCCTCCCATTGCTGCTGTCGCCGCCACTCAGGAAGTCATCCAGCTGTCCCTCGGCGAAAACGAGCAGGCAGCCATCTCCGCCCTGCAGGGGGAATGTCACACCAACCTGACCTCCGCATCCTGTCGGGAAAATGACTGGCGCGCCGTGGATGACAGGGTACGGCAGGCCGCGCCCATCCTCAAGCTTGTACTGGCCGACCGGCTGGACATCCGCCCGCCCCATGCCGGCATCATACGAGATGATTGTCCCGGGCATGGCTGTGTGGATATTGCCGACCATATCATCCATCCAGCCTGTGATCACTTTCTTGACCTCATTTGCAGATTGCGCCATACTCATGCCTCCGATGTCTTGATGATGTACTCAGGATACTGGCTACCCATGTCGAGGCTCGATGCATGATACCAGCACTGATGCGAGGAGCTGTTGTGCCACATGCCGCCCTGGCCGTCGTACACGCCGACGTGCGCCGGGCTGATGCCGTCGCTGAACACGATGGTGTCACCCTTCGCGAGCTGACTGCCGTCATAGGGCACAACCGTGACGCCGGCCGCATTGGCATCGTCCAGGAGTCCCTGAACACCCCACTGGCCATTCTGCGATTCCTGCGTAAGGAATGGAGACCAGTAGGAGCCAGCCTGCGCGACGCGGTAAACGCAGCCATCGTTGACATAGCCGCCCTGCGCCGCATCGACGGCCTCACAGCCTGCGTCAACATTCGCACTGACCTCGCCCGAGCTGCCGCCCGTCGCATCAATGTAGACCGCCGTCGTCCCTGCGGCATCGCTCTCCGGCGACTGCAAGGTGGCATTGCGGTCGACGAGATCAATCTCGCTTGCCCAGTCGCCGCTGTGCGTATCCCCGCTATGATGCGCCGATTTGACCTTGAGCCAGCCCGTCACATACCGCGATTCGACCTTGACCAGGTCGCCAGGGTTCAGGGTTGGCGACAGCAGCGTGCGGATTTTCCAGCCGCTCTCTGCCGTCGAGGAGTCCTTGTTCTCCTGCTGTGCCTGCTTGCGCTTCGCCGTCGCCGCGTTCGGCTGGGAGTTCGTCTTAGTGTAATGCTCCGGCGAGCCGATGAGCCCACTGTCCGGCGCGAAGACGAGTCCCTTGTTCGATACGGTCCCACCCTCGAGAATGAGCTGCAGGATCTCGTTCTGGACGCTCCATTTGACGCCCGAACCGTAGCAGATACTGTCCAGCGCATCGCGGGCAGTGCCGACGAAAGAGTAGCCATCTTTGAACGTACCGAACTCGACGCCGTCTCCGAAGACGACCGGCAGGCCCATCTCATCCGCAATGTACTGGACGATGGTATTGCCCGGCGTGTTGGGGCCGAACGAGAGCGAGAACGCGGTATCCCGGATGGCCTTCTGCCCATCGGACAGGCTGAGCTCCGTCGCGACATCCTTGCCATCGTCCTTCGTCGAGCTGCTGATGACCGACCCGACAAAGAGGCGGACAGGGCCGCCGTTGTCTTTGTAGCCCGCGTAGATCTCCACCTTGGTGTCCGGCACCTCAATCTTCTGCCGCGTGGCATCACTCAGATTGTAGATGACCAACTTGCCCTTGTTTGTCTCCTTTGACAGGTCCTTCGTGATGTCAAAGGAAATGCGCAAGGTGTTGGCAAACTCCAGATTAAGGTCTGGGAACTTGACTCTATACTGACGATTCCAAAGCATTCCGCAGCTCCTCCTTCGGTACATACACCAGCGCCGCCTTGCCGCTCACAAAGTCCTTGCGGCCAATCGCCTTGATGTCCGTATTCGTCACGATGGCCATGAGCTCGCCGGGCGGCAGGGTCTTGATGCGCCGGTAGGTATTCAGCAGGGGAAAGTTCGGGACGACCGAGATGCCCCGCACGATATCGGCATTGTCGTTTGTACAGACGTCCATCGTCCAGGTCTTCGAGGTATCGTTCCAGTTGAACCGCAGGCGGTAGAGTGATGAGTCCAGAACGACCGATTCTGCAAAGCTGTTTGCATCCATCATGCTGATCGTCACCACAGCATCCCACCTCCCATACTCCTCGATATCGTCGCCATAGCCATGTAGGCCGTCGCTTCCAGTCCAACGCCGACGCTGCCGAACTGGCTCAGGTCAATATTGTTTGTCGACAGGATGCTGCCGCCAGACGTATCCGGCTCGACGGTACGCATGCCCGTTCCGATTTCCTGCGTAGACGCAAGGCCACCATCCTTGCCTGTCTGTCCGGCCTTCCCCGATGCGTCTGCATTGCAGCCATCCTCGGGGATATCCTCGGTACGCTGTGTCACACGGCGCACGTGCGTAAACTGCAAGGTACACCGGTAGCAGTAGCCATCCTCGGCCTTGCGCGGCATCGGTGCCGATGTGAGGACCATATCCTCATAGATGGCATCGACGAGCTTGATCGTGACCGGCTCGCCCTTCTTCCAGATATCCATGATGGCATTGATGACACGGTTGAGCGTATGGAGCTTCCCACCAAAGGCCGCATTCCACCAAGTTACCGGCGTCGGCGTGAAGAGCACCTCGAGCTGCAGCTTCAGCGGCTTACGGATGCAGTGGTCTGAGATGGAAAAGCCATCCTCGACAGGATACTCCGTGACCTCCGCGCTGAAATCCGTCGTGCGCGACAAGATGACATCGCACTCCAGATAATCGCCGATCTGCGCCGGTTCTACAAGCTTCGGCAGTACCGTCGTCGGGCTTTTATGCTCCATGAAGCCTGTGCCGAAGCCGCCCAAGCCGCTGAAGCCGCCGCCCATGACACTGCCAATCCCAAAATCTGCCATACTATCACCTCACTCATATCATCCATATGGGAAGAATTGCGTCTGGCCGCCGCCCAGCAGATAGTTTGCTGTCGATCCGGCATCCTCCGCACTGTAGCCGTTGAACGTGTTGCTCTGCGTCATGCTGTAGCTGTAGGCATTGCTGGTCATGCGCTCCAGTGCGCTGTTGTGGGCATTGAGCTCGCCAGACATGCCGAGGAACTCCTTGGCCTTATTGATAATGGAATCAAGACCGTTGGCAATCCACACAATCGTGTTGTAGGCAACATTCAGAGCAGAGCAGAACGTATCCACAAAGGCCGCAGCCCCTCGGAATGCCCATGCCGCGATATCGAACATGGTCTTGATTGCTGAAACAATCAGCATGCCGATTATCTCAGCGATTGTGCCTAATATCGGCAACAAAGCGGCAATGACTGGCTGAAGCTGGAGCCAGGCATCACTGAGATACCCGAGTCCCTGCATCATCATGTCAATACCGGGCTGGAATGCCTGCACAACCGTCTCCCAGTTTTCCTGCACGAAATAGATGGCCGCGGCCACTGCCGCAATGGCCGCAACGATAGGCCAGCCTGCGGCCAAGAGGAAGCTGACCACACCAGACACGATGCTGAACAAGCCCGAAAAGACGCCGATCACTGCACTTACCGCTGAACCGACAATGGCCAGCACGCCGCCAATCGCTGCAATGGCGCCAGCGGCGAGTGCTGCTTTCATGATGAGGTTGTCGATGCCGGTGGAGTCCGCCAGATATGACATTTTTTCGACGATAATCTGCAAGTCCTCGGCGGCTCTTGCCAAGAATGGATGTGCCTCCTGCATCTGCTTGAACTGGTCACTCGAACGCTCATCGGCGGGAGTTGTGAGCAGATACTCGAAATCATACAGATCTTCGAAAAGCTCGCCGAACGTTTGGTCAATGGAGCTGGCAATCCGTGAGAATGCACCGGTATCGTTCTCTACTTTCTGGATGAAGTATTTCCAGTCATTCTCAATCTTTGTCTGAGCCTGCCCGATGGTCATCGGCATCTGGCCGAATTCCTTGTCGATGGCATCGCCGCTCTGCAAGATGGCCTGGATAACCTTCTCAGACGTCAGCTGTCCCTGAGAACCCATCTGCTTGAGCTGGCCAATCGTTACGCCCATATTGTCCGCGACGTGCTGCATGAGGAGTGATGCGTTTTCGTCCAGCGAATGCAGCTCATCACCCTGCAGGACACCAGAACTTAAAGCCTGGCCGAGCTGCAGGATAGTCGCCGACGCCTCCTGAGCCGAAGCGCCGCCGACGGTCAGAGCCTTCGAGACAACATCTGTGACACGCATCGAGTCCTCTTGGCTGACGCCAAAACGCTGTGCCGCACGGGCAACCTTGTAGTACAGGTCACCCATCGAGTCAAGGCTCTGACGGTTCTGCATCGACATCTCATAGAGCTGCTGCTCTACGTCGAAGCGCTCCTGTTCATCCGCCGTGACCGTGCGCAGGCGTCCGTCGAGGTTCATCATGTCATCCGCTGCCGATTTGATGGCACTGACCGAAAAGGCCGCGGCCATCGCCCCTGCAATCGGCCCAAGCGAGCCGGCAATGCCCGACAAGGACGACTTGATTTGCGACAAGCCCGACGTAACACGGGAAGCCGAGGCCGACATCGCCGCAGCACTGCGTGAGAACGAGGCTCCGGCCGAAGCACTTGCGCCGCCAATGCCGCCAAGTGCCTGCTTGATACGGCTCGTAGCCGATGCAGCTGTATTGAGCCCGCTCCTGTTGACCTGAAAGGCAATCATCGTAATGAGCTTGCGGACAATCATTTACTTGTGGCCTCCTTTCTCCATATCATGATGCATATTGGCATACTCGACATCGCTCTTCATGTCCAGATAGTGGACGATACCGACAATGTCCGCCAGCGACACAGCCCCATGCTTGACATCCAAGTAGGATACCATACCCGAGTCAATCGCACGGTAGATGATGATCATGCTGGCGAATTCGTCTGAGAGCTTGCCAGGAACGATGACTTGATCTCTCCCAACGCCTTTCGGACGCCAGTCGGGACGCTGGAGAGCTTCGAAAAATCCGCATAGTTTACCTTGAAAATCTGAACCATCAGCGCGATGAGGTCGATGATGCGGCCGCTGAAAATCTCATTGACCGCGCCCTCGTCGAGCGGCTGGAAATCCTTCGTGTGAAGCGGTGCTACACTGACATACTGCGGGTCCAGCAAAAGCTCTGCCGCCCGCTCCAGCGTATCACCGTCTAAGGTCCTGGCCAGATTGTTGAGCGCGTCCGCCACAGCCCCGCCGATGAACTTGACGTCACTCGTATCCATATCCAGCGATTCCGGCTTGAGGCCACCGATGGCCCCACCCAGGGCAGGCACGACGACCTTTTGCAGGTCGCCGAGCACCTTCATGGAGTGGAAGGCAGGAAACGGACGGATGGCAAAGGTGTAATCACCCTGGTCATACTTCTTTGTCTCGCCACCACGATAAATAATGGACATCTATACTCCTCCTCTATCAGTCATTGCCGCCGATAATCGGATCATCGACCTGGCCTGTATTGAACGTCCAGTCCTGATTGCTGATCTTGCGGCCGCGCTTCGACTCTGGGAAATTCTTGATCCACGCCTGCTTGGCGAAGAAAAGCGTCGAGCCGCTGAGGTCCTTGATGATGAGCGGCAGCATATTGCGCCCCGTCTTGCGGTCCTTGTTGAAGCAGGCCGACAGGTAATCATTCGATTTGGACGAGGTAGCCAGGCTCACCGTCACCTCATACGTGCTGTTCGGGTCAATCGAGCGGCCGACCTCGCCGTCAGCACCGCTGAAAATCTGCATGCCATCGCCGAGCGGCTTGATGGTGATCATGTCATCCTCAGCGAAGCCCGTGAGCTGCTTGGCACCGTAGATGATGATGTTCTTCTTCGGGTTATACGTTAATACATCAGACATGCCTGTCCCTCCTTATGCCGACGTCTCGATGAGATTGTCATATGTGAACGAGCCTGTAATCTTGATGGCGTGGATAGCACCAGCCAGACGGGCCGTGAACTTCACATCCTTCAGCACGCGGCTTGCCTTCTGGTTGGCCGTGATGCTCGAAGCGAGTGGCACATCAATCGTGAAGCCGAGATTCTTGTTGCCGTCCTCATCGTACTCCGTCGGAGCAATGCCGCCACGGGCCTGGCCGTCTTCCAGCGCCTTGCGCAGGACCGACTCGACTGCGGCAATGCCGGCATCCGTATAGGAGACCTTGTCCGTATTGATGAGCAGGTAGAACTCGTTCGTGCGGATTTCCTCCTGCAGCCAGTCGCGGAAGCGGATGACATCAATCCACTCGCCAGCCGCCACCTTGCCGTTCTGCGTGATGGAGACGTTGCGGAACTTCTCGAACGTGTTGCCGTTCTTCTTCGTGATGGCGTTGTACTGCGTCTCCGTCAGATGGTCAGCCGTCACACCGGCCAACTTCTTGTTGGCCCAGGTCTCGCCGCCCGGCTCGATGGCAAAGCAGCGCGCCATGACCGCTGCCTCCGGGTATTCGTCTGCCAGCGCATGATACCAGCCCGAAGTGCGGTAGTAGTTCTTGTCCGCCAGTTTGGAGAGCAGATCTGTTGTGACCGAGGCATCCGCAGCCCCCTCCTCCGCCGTCGAGACGAGGAAGAGATTCATATGCGTCTCGGTCCATGCTGCCATGTCCATGACCTTATCTACATCACTGCGTTCTGCCAAGATGATGCCGTAGAAGTCATTGTCCTCTGCCAAGATGGCCGCCATAGAGGCCGCGACAGACTCATTCGTTGTACCAGCCGTAGCCGTGAGGTTCGCTGGCGTCTCTACCGCGAAGTCCGCGCTCTTTTTCGTCAGCACCAGCGCATTGCCCGAGGTCGTTGCCGTCACGACGGCATCCTTGTCGGCCGTGATCAGCGCCTCGAGTCCCGCGGCAATGACGGACGCCTCGCCGCCATTGTTCTTGTATTCATACGTCTTTTTCGTGACGTTGCCATCTTTGTCTTTCGTCTTGACAATCAGTGTATAGGTGCCGCTTGCCAGTACGTTCGTCACATTGACGTTCACAGTGTTGCAGGCAATGCGCCCCACCTTCACAGCCGTCGGCCGCGGCGTCTGCGAGAAGCAGGCCGAGACCGCCTTGTAGATTGGCTCACTCACATCAAAGCCGTCGTCCAGCATCTCATCTACATCCGTGTAGGACGTGACGCGGGACAGGCTGTGTGCATGAGCACCGACAACCAAGACTGTACTGAAACCGAGCTGGGTGATGCCCGTCGTATTCAGCGAAATCTGGACGTTCACGATGCGATCGATATTCGCCATTTACATAGCCTCCTCAATCAAAGATACCGTCCACCTGGACGGTATCGATATAGTATTCTGTTTCATCGGACTTACCCTCATCGGCAGTCGGCGAAGGGTCCCCGCCAGAGCCAGCGGATGACCCTTCCTCATCTCCTGTGCCAGTCTCAGGACGCTCGTCAGGATTCGGCTCAATCACCGTATCCTGTGGCAGATGCTTCTCGATATCAGCTTCGATGACCACACTTTCGATGTAGCCCGGAGCATCATCCGCTTCTGAATTGAACCGGACATGCAGATCAACTGCCGCCCGCTCCTCCCAGGTCTGGCCTTCCAGAAGTCCCGACAGGTCCGTCGTGCCCTCCGCATCATAAACGGCCACCTTGGCCGCGAAGCATCGGTCCACGATGGTCGGCCGGCTGAAGCCCGTCGTCATCGCTTCCAAGTGACTGGCCGCATCCGCACCAAAATACTGCACAGCAAGCGTGCAGGTCATCGGCACGACAACCTTATACTGCCCCGGCCCCGTCGGACGCAGCTCCTCACTCTTCTCGTACCGTTTACCGAAGATCTGGAGCGTTGCAAACGGGCGGAACAGGCGCGGCATATTCTGCTGAGCCCATACGACCTGCTTGCCCGGCAGTGCCAGGAGCTCTGCGACGATGCCGTGCAGGAAATCCATCTGTTCACGTGTCATCTGCCAGCACCTCCTTGGCATAGGCCCGATAATGGCTGATGACGCCGCTCTGGTAGGCATCGCACTGGATGACCATGAAGCGCCGTCCCTGCCATTCGATGATATCCGCGTCCTGACCGTCTGCGCCAGCTTCTGAGGCGCGCTGTGGCCGGAGATATACATCGGTATAGACCTTCACGTAGGAAACACTCCTGCCGCCTTCCTGCCCGACGATGGTGTAGTCCTGAGCTCCCATAGGCTGGACCGATGCCATGATGGACAGCTCGGATGAGGTTCCCTTGGTGTATCGTCCGTCATCGCCATAGGAGCCGGCACTCTGCCGCAGCACCCTGACTGGTCTCCGGAAGCTCATATGAAACACCTCACTTGTTGACCTTGTACATGATGCTCTCACGCATGAGCCCTGTATCAATCAAAGGCTGCGCAGAGCCTTTCCGCTTGATTGTCTTGGGCGAGTTGGGCTTGAACTTTCCCCGACCGACGGTCATCTTCATGTCGCCCTCAGCCTTGTTGCCAAGGATGTCGAGAGCCTGTTCGGCGCTCATGCCGTTTGCCACACGGTCCTCAAGCTTCTGAGCCATATCCGCCCATTCCTGCTCATGTTTGTCAACTGTCTGGCGCATGAATGGGCGGGCAGGGATGTGTGACGTGCCGTACTCATTATAGACAGCGACATCATAGACAGAAGTCTTGTTCGGTTCCTTTTTCCCATCGTCAAAAATCCCTACCTCGACATTGCCGTGCATATTCTGCAATCGATGCAGGATAGCCTGATATGCTCCATTGATGTCTATCACCGTTGCCATGTCATCACCCCATCCTCGTCTTGATTGGCACGATGCACCGGCGCCGGATGGCGAGGAATGCCTTGCCATAGGACGTTTTGGCCAGCAGGTCATCGCTGCTCGCTCCAGCATTTCCATAGCTGCGCTGCAGGTCGCCCTCGCGCTCACTCGTGATACTGCCGGCCGTCAATGCCCCGCCCGTCGCCCCATCCGTCGCAATCACAGACTGTATCGTCATGAGATGCGCTGCATAGTTCGCCAGAGCCTGCACATAGAAAGGGCCGAACTTCTCTGCATCAACAAAGGGTTCGGCCAATCCGATATACGCTTCAAGGACGGAATCTGCTTTCTCCTCGAGCTGAGGTGCAAGCAGCCGCACGCAGGCAAGGACATCTTGTACCACAGCCATAGCTTACACCCCGCTTACAGCGGCGAGCATCTCTTCTTTCGTTGTCTTGCCCGTCAGGTCGATGCCCTTTTCCTTGGCATAGGCCTGAATCTCCTCCAGCGTCTTGCTGGCGAGCTCAGACAAAGCCTCGGCCGCCGCCTTTGCCGTCACGGACTCAATGAGACCATTGGTCATCGCAGAAGCGATGCCAGGATACTGCTTCTTGATGTCCGTGAGCTTGCCGACGACTTCCGTAGGACGTGCCGGCACGAGCATCGTCGAGCCGAAGAAGATTGCATGATTTGTACGATTGATCAAGATTGCCATCGTTATCCCTCCTGTCAGCAGCCTTCTGCCTTGGCAAAGGCCATCGGCATCGTCACCGTGACACCGACCGCCTCAGCAACGCAGTCGATGATGTACTCGAGGTTGCGGTACTGGACCGGCAGCTGGTCAAAGCGCGTGGGGATCTCGAGCTTGATGTACATCGGGTCGAAGTAGCCGGCCACCATCACATCCGACTCGTCAGCGCCCGCTTTCTTGAGCTCGCCCACCTTCATCCAGCGCGTAATCTCCGGATGGACTTCTTTCAGGAAGCCGAGCACCGTCTGGCCTTCTGCATCCGGGATGCGCGTCTCCGAAAGCGCACGGTAAGCCGCCGGTGCCAGAAGGACCGTGTTGGCCTGCTCCACTTCGTTCGTCGCCGACGGGATAGCATCGATGAGGCTGTTGACGTCGCGGATCATCTGGTCCGCCGTCTTGGTCGAGAGTGCCGTCTTCGAGCCCGTGCCATCTGCCGCAAGCTCTACCTTCGAGAGGTTATCATTGCCGAGGAAGCCCGTGATGTTGTGCTCCTTGTCGCCGAACCAGGCAATCTTGTTGATTTTGACATCAATGCCGCGGCGGGCCTGCTGTGCCTTCATCGCCGAGAGGTTGACGCCAGCGAACTGCGCATTCTTGACCTCACGGTAGTTGTAGCCGTAAGCATCACCGAGCGTATAGACCTTGACAGGCTGCTCCTTTGCCACGACATCGACGCGGCGCAGGTCATCGGCGTAGTTGCTGATAATCTCAGCCATGCCGACCGAATCGTAGATGTACTGGACCGCCGTCTCAGCGCCCTGCGGGATATCCGTCTGGACTGGGAATACCAGGAAGGCGTTGAGCGGCGCTTTCTTGACCGTCAGCGTCTGTGCGCGGATATGCGTCAGTTGGCGCGCCAGGAATACGCTCTGCGCCTCATCGAGACGACCCGTATTCATGATGTAGTTCGCTTCTTTTGCATCGTATCTCTTCATTTTCTGACCTCCTGTCTTACTGGCGGATGCGCAGGCGGACAATGTCGCCCTTCGAACCCGCATCGAGGAACACAGCACCCGGGATGGTGTTCGTCCCTGCCGACTTCGTGAAGCTGATGGAGCCGTCTTCTGCGACATCTGCATCGGCCTTATCACCTGCAGCGACATCGCCGCCCGCTACGACGTAGACATCGCCGAACGTCAGGACCGGCACTGTGTAGCCTGCCTCATAGTACTTGGACTCTGTTGCCGGTTCACGATGGACATGCAGGGCAATGCCGATTGCCTTCGGGCCATCCGTTGCCGCCGTGACCGCCTTGACCTGGTCGGCATTCGTGCCGCGGATGACAGGATCACCCGGATTCATGCCGCTCTCAGCGACCAGAGAGTCCACCACATCGCCCGTCGTATCCGCCTTCATGCCCGGAATGCCGACAGCATCTTCACTGCCATACCAGTTGAACGTCTTTGCCTGTGCCATATCACTTGACCTCCTTCATGTAGAGCGCCGCTTCATCAGCGCGGAGCTTCTTGAGTGCCTCCTCCGGCGTGAGCTCGTCCTCACCATCTTCGTTCTGCTTTGGCGGCTGCATGACCGTCTTGCGCTGCTGAGGCATGCCTACGCCGTCCTCATGCGCCTCCTGCGCTTCATCCTTGACCATGTCGTAGGCCGCGTTGATGTAGTCATCGCTCTTGCCTTCCAGGTCGAAGGAATCCCCGCGGACCTTCTTGATGATGGCCTTCTTGATGGCCATGTCATCCATGCTGTCCGCCTTCTCAATCTTGAACGCATCTGCCTTCTTGAGCATCATGACGCGGGCGGCTACCGCCTCGTCGAAATGCTTCTTGGCCTCGTCGCGGCCCTTGGCAGCTTCTTCCTTGAGCTTCTTATTGTCGTCAAGCGCAGCATCATACTTGGCCTGCAGCTTGTCGAGGTCCGCCTTCTGGGCGGCCTTGTCCTGCTCGAGCTTCGCGACATGCACCGCGACCTCGGGCGCAGCCTCATATTCGAGGCCATTGTCGAGTCTGATCTTCTCCATCTTTGTACTCCCTTCGTTTGTCTCTGCTTCTGGCTCCTGGTCCCCATCCATATTCAGCCGTGCAATACCAGCACGGCCTTTGGGGACAACGGCCACATGGTTGTACCGGATATGGCGCTGGACCGCGTCATAAGGCTCTCCTGCCGGCGTCGTGCCCGGCGTCTCATCGAGGTCGAGGTTGTACCCACAGGAAAGCTCACGTGCCGAGGTCGGCAGACTGTAGAGCACGACATCCGCCGTGATGGTATCTCCATCTGCCCGCCCCGCGCTCAGTACCGTACCGATTGGCCGGATGCTCGCGGCATTCTGGCTGGTGACCATGCCCTGATGCCCAATCGTGATGGGCTTGCCTTTCAGGCTGGCCAAGCTGTCTTCATCAAAGGCTTCTTCCGGCGGCCGGTACTCCCGCCGCTCCGAGCCATCCGCATTGCGATATACAAGGACTCCCGTCCGGCCGATGACCGGCTTGTCCCGGATGAATCCCTCATCCGTCTTCTGTGCATGAATCGGCACCGTATCGTAGCGAATCATGCCCTCACCTCCTAAAATTGGCAACAAAAAAGCACCTTGCATGATTTGCAAAGTGCTTCTATTCGATTTTAACCTGATATGGGTCAAGCAAAAATTTTCTTCAATCTCTGCCGAGTCGGATCATTACGAATTTCCTTCGTCAGTTCGGCATCATATTTTTTGCGCTTTTCAGGATCTTTCTCTCGATCCATGAGTTCTCGCAACTCAATCATGCGTTTTGTTGGCTGAAGCATCATCTTTTCATCAACCCCTTCAATCTATCTATGAGGCCTGTCGCATGTGAGTTCGTTTTCCGCACAGAAAACGCTTCCGCTACGACTTCACTTATGGAATTGTCTCGAACGCCAATATCAGCATATATAGACAAGACCCGGTCTGGTGACTCACCCTTCGACAAAAGTTTATTGACCCATTCTCGAACAATACGGTCAACCTGTTCCTTGCTTTTATTATACGACAGATTCTTGGCTTTTGATACCATTTTTATCGTATCGTAGTAAAATTTATGCCCAAGTTCATGCAAAATAACTGCCAACACTGTCTGGTTAGCAAACTGAAGCCTGCCATCCTCATTCCTGCGCTTGATATAGGCCAGGATCTTGTCCCGCGTATCATAACGGGAACTCAGGAACAACTTCCCGGATTTTTTATCAAAGCCGCCGATGATGTCGCCCTTGAAGCGCTCCTCAAGCTCCGCAATCACAACAGTCGGCATATTAAGCTCACCGGCTACATCTGCATAGGCTTCTTGTAGCAAAGGCTCTACCGTCCGTATCACGTCAACACGGGGCGAGATATCAGCCTCTGCATAGAGAGAGAACTTACTGTTCGTCACGCGGCGCACCTTGAAGGTATACGGGCCGCCCGTTGCTTCGTTCCCAACCTTTATGGTGTCCACCTGCTCAGCCAGTGACGGCTTGAACCGATGATGCGCCATGAAGTCCATCGGCGAGCCCACGGTCACATACGACTGGTTCTTGGGCCGGATGGGGATTTCATCCAGGTCAATGACCGGCAGTGCCACGCATCGGCAACGGATTGGCATCCCCGGATGGCCGCCGGGCGGTGGACTGCTCCACTTGTACTTATGCCCCTGACGGTCCGCATGGGTCGGCCTGACGCGGGAATCGTGGCAGGTCTCCCAGATGTAGGAGTCGATGCCGGCATTCTCCTGACGATAGCGCGAGAGCATCCCGTTGAGCTTGCCCACCTGGTCGGTGCCGATGAGTACCGCCCGACTCTCCTCTAAGCCTGCAATCTTCTGCAGCTCATCGACGAGGTACTTCATCAGGAGCCTGCTGTTGACGTTGTTGATGATAGCCTCATTCATCGCCTGCTTGAGCCGTTGGATCGTCTGCTGGTCGATGCTCTTGATGAGGTCGAGGTTCTGATCGACCCACATCTCCTTTAGATCATCGATTGCTGCATCCTGATGGATGCCAGTGGGCGACTGGCTGCCGGAAAGCGGCGCGCCGAACAGACTCTTTGTGATGGCATCGAACTCCGTCTGATTATACCGGCTGACCAGGTCGAAGATATGTTGGATAGAATTGGTCATCGTTTCGGCATTCTCGACTGCCTTCTCGATGCCATCCAGCACGATCTCGATGCGTGCATTGACCGCCGACGGGCTTTGCACGGCGTCCTGGAGCTCCGGCAGGAAGGCCTGTATCACCTTGCACTTCCGCCTGACGTAATCCCGCAGGAGCTTGGCATAGCTACGCTCATAGCTCAGAGGATACCGCCATTTACGCTTCGCTACGATTTCCGTCATCGCCCTCATCCTTTACTGGCGTCCCCATGACCTTGTCGATACTACGGTCAAGGTCGTACTCGTCGCCGTCATCCAGTTTTTGGCGGACCTCCTGCGGATCGAGCGCGCCGAGGCTGACGTACTGAGCGGCGGCCGCGGCTTCTTTTGCCCTTGCATCCGCCTCAATCTGCTTCGTCTCTGCCTGCTCCTTGGCCGATGGGTTCCAGAGCTTCGCAAAATTGACTGTGAAATCCTGCGGCAGATCGAGTGCATACTCGCTGCAGCAGTCCATCAGATGCAGGAGCCGGTAGATCTGCGGCTTGATCTTGCGCTGCTGGATGCGTTCAATCATGTTGTAGTAGTTCTCGAGGTCGCTCTCGCCCGTCGCATTCTGCCCCTGTGGACTGCGGCCAAACAGGACCGTTGCGGGGATATCTGCCGCAGCACAGAGTGCAATCTCGAATTCATCCAGCACGTCCTTGATGCCGGCCAGCGTGACGTTCTTGAGGTCATATTCATCCTCTTTGTCGAGCGCGATAGTATTCATCATGCCGCGGGCCATGTCAATGAGCTGAAGGCGCCTCTCCACCTGTTTCTCGCCGAACTCCGTGCTCAGCATATCAGCCAGGCCGTCGAACTTCGTGACACTCTGGCTGAGCCGCTCGAGCGCCAGCGTGGCAAAATCATGCGACGTGTTATAGCGCTCGAGACTGTCCTGTACCTGTTCCATGATAGAGCCGCCCCAGCCATTGCGCTCTCGCCGCCTACGGTTGCTGACGATGCCGCCATCGAAGATAAGGAGCCGGCTGGCATCCACATTGAAGGAAGCGCCATTGTAGTTGATGACCGTGTAGACATTCGGCAGGCCATAGCGGTCATCAGCAGGATTTTCGCAATAGGCCAGGGGATTGACATCCTGTGCATCGTAGACCTTCATGCACTCAATCCGGCGCAGCTGTCTCTCGTTGACCGGCTCACTGAGCTCGCCGCCGTCATCCAGCATCAGCAGGACCGCACCACCGCCGAAGAGCCTATCCCAGCAGAGCGCTGTCGAGAACACCTGCTGGAAGGCCAGGTCTTCCAAGATGGACTGCACCACATCGTTCTGTTCGATGTCAGCCTCGCCATCCTTGAGCGAGAAGCCCGCCCGTACCGCCTCATCCGCAGGAGCCTTGATGATTTTCTGCGCCAGGCCGTTGTAGGTGAACAGGTCCTCATACTCCTGCCAGTACTCTCGGTCGTTCACACGGCGGCCGGCATACGAAGTATGCATCCGCGGATCATGGCTTCGCGCGCCATAGCCGATGACGGCATTGACGTATCCGTCCTGATTCTTTCTTTTCAAACGTTATCACCTCACGAAATCAATGCCGTCCAATCATGCGAGCGCGCTACAGCCTTGAAGGCATCGCTCGCCGCATCCACCTGGTCATCATGCAGCGCATCCGGGAAACCTTCGAGCTCGTCGAAGAACGCTTGATTCCAGGCGCCTGCCATCACCATGACCGCCCCGTGCTGGACTTGGGCGGCAAAGGGCTCCGCCCGCGTGATCTTGGACCCCGTCACGGTATGCGTCGAGACACGGAAGCCAGCCAGCAAGGAAGCCAGACTGGCCGCCTGGTCCTTGCCCGCCTGCCCCGGGTCTTGCGGGATGACCGTCTGCACATTCTTGTACTGTGCCCGATCCGCCATCGCGGTGTTGACCATCAGAGCGCGCACATCAGACGCATTGAGCGCCCGGCGCTGTACATCCAGGATGATATACTGGCCATTCCGCAGCCGCGCCATGAGGCACGATGCCGTGCGGTCAGGGTCCGGGCTGTTCGGCGTGATGGTCGTCGCCGCCAAATCCCATGCCCTCGCCACGCTGACAATCTTGTCCGGCAGGTCGTGCATGATGCGGAACATATCCCGCTTGAAGTAGAGCCCAGCTGCCGGGCGGATTTTCCAGTTGCCGCGCAGGAGCCGTTCCTTCTCAACTAGGCTCAGGGCATTCAGCGATGCCAGATAGCCGGGGTCCGCTTTCAGCAGGACCTTGTTGTCGAAGATGCTGGAGCTGATGAACGTCGCACTCTTGCAGAGCTCCGGGCTGACGCAGAACTCCGCGGCCAGCTCATCCGGCGTATCGGCCCAATGGATTTCGCCGTCGATGCGGATGAAGTACCGCAGGAGCCCCGACCGCTCAGGGATGGCATAGCCTGTATCCTGGTCAATCCACCACGAGATGAAGCGCGCCACCCATGAATCCGAGTCCGGATTACAAGTCGCCCTCACGTATGGCCGGACACCGCAGGTCGAACGATTGCGTGACAGCATGTATGTGAACTGCTTTTCGCTGAAATGCGTCAGCTCGTCAAAGCAGATGAGCGCCACCTGGGCGCCCTGATAGCCATACACGGCATCATCCGTATGCAGATGGTTGAAGGTGATCTTTGCCCCGGATGGGAAGATCACCCGCTTCGGTGCCGACTCCATAAACGTCGCTCCCAACGGGCGGTAGATGTCCTTGGCGTTATCCCACAAGCCGCCCTCGTTCGTGATCTGGCCGCTGTCACGGCGGAAAATGACCACACCAAAGCCGGGATTATCCATATGTCGCAACGGCTCCAGCAAGAGCGCATAGGTCTTACCGCCGCCCGCACTGCCGCCGTATATCGCAATATCAGCAGGGCTAGACAAGAACTGCTCCTGCGGCCCTTGCTGAGGCCGAAGTTCTATCATGCGTTATCACCTCTACCGTTATCCGGCAAATAGATCTGAACGAGCGGCTCCTTGCCAGCAGACTGGCCTTCACCCGTTGCCGCTCGCACCTCAGCCTCGAGCTTCTTGTTGCGCAGCTTCTGCTCATCCGTCAGGAGCCACGTTGGTACATGCTGCATGTGTTTCAAAAGCGCATCTGCTGACCTCTGCCGGATGTTGAGTCCTGCTGGCAGCTCTTCGTGTTTACCCGTGACCGGATTGATGACCTCTTCCTTCACATCACCACGCATAACGCCTGTGTGGAAACGCAAAATCTCATCCTCGTTTGCTATCTGCTCCTTCTGAAGCTCATGCAAGCGGCGCTGATATTCCTCGAAAATGGTAGCTTTTTGTAGCATCTTCGAGGCATGTGTATGGATGTATTTCGAGCTATACCCTGCTTCGCGGGCGGCTTTCGTCGCATCGCCCAAGCGTATGTACGCATCAATGAATCTCAGCTGTCTCGGTGTCAACGGTCTCTTGCTCTTCTCATGCATTTCACATGCTCACCACACTCCCTAGTCTTATTTGTGCATCAAAAAGAGCACCCACGCTGTGAGTGCTCGAGTATTCGTACAGGCCCTAGATTTCAGGCCTGTCGGTAAGGAAACTTTTGAAAGGAGGAACTTCCGCCGGTGTTGGCTCCGGCGTGACAAAATGCCGACGTTCGCGAGTGTCGTCTCCTCGCTTGCGCCATGATGGAAGCAGCGCAGGGACTCGGACCCCACTTGCTGAGCTTTGCGTACCCAACGTTTTGCCACGTAAACTAGCTGCCGTGTCGGGCGGGCTCGCGCAGATCGCAAAAAGATTCAATACGCCATTATGATCTGTCCCGCCCATGATGTTATGGGAGAGTTATCGTATGTTCCATCCAGACATCCGATACTGGTATTATCTCACATATGCGGATCAAAATCCGGCACAAAAGCGGAACTGATTCACCGCCCCAAGTTATCCACAGGTTCATCAATAGGCGAAGTGGAATGCCATCTGCTCGGGAACCGCATCCTCCCCGAAGATGATAGACGCCATCGTCTTCACAGCGCGTCCACCGCTCTTCCGCGCCCATGTCTCTGATAAGTACAAGTCCATCGCCAACTCCCCCCAGGTCTTTTTGCCAAAGTAGTAGCCCTTGATGAGGTACTGCTCGCGATCATCTAGGCACGAGATAGCCATATCCACTAGCTTCAGGCGATTCTCAATGGCATCCGCATCCGCATCGAGTCGTCTCGCCAGATTCTCTTTCTTGCCCCGACGATTTGCCGCAGCTTCGACCGTTGTCAGCTCTGGGGAACCGCCACCTGCCTGGCCGCCATACTTTGCGATGGGCGCTGCGACGTCGAGATTCTTCGCCAGCTCATCCCGGATGGTTTTCGCCTGCATGCGCTTGCTTTTCGCCGTGTCGCGCAGGTGATCATACTGGCACAAGTAGTGCTTCACGAGCACGACGTAGTCATTATACTCCTTGAGTTCCTTCATAGCATGTCCTCCCCACACAAAAGCCAGAGAGACGCTTCTCCCTGGCATCCATCATTCGCGTTTCCGGCTCACGGCCCTCATCTGCTCCTCGTCATCATAACGCTGGAGCTCCTGGAGCCATTTGCTACGCTTGCGCGCCTTGTTCTTCGCCACTCCTGCGAAAAAGAGGAGTGTAAGCCCGGCGCCCATACAAAAAGCCACCCATAGAATCAAAAAGCCTATGATATTCATCTTATTCCCGCTCCTCCTTGATTGCCGCCAGCACGATCAGCAGCGCGCAGTCCAGCTTCTCATCCACATCGACCTTCATCGGACAGCCCTTGCAGGCGCACTCCGTATACTTCCTGCAGTACCGCCGCTTCATGCCCAGGACGGCCACTTCCTCAATCTCGCCGAGCATTGCCAGATGCTTTCCCTTCATGATTCATCCTCCTCCGAATCCGTTTAACCCAACGATCCAGCTTGTAGGTGTAATAATCCCCGCACGCTCTCCGCATTGCCATCGCGTCCTCTGAAGGCATTGCCTTCTCTACGCAAGACGCGCAGATATCAACGTCGGTCAGTTCCTCAGCCAGATTGTCGAGTGCTTCCTGCGGATCCATGGGTGTGGGGCTCGCACCCGGCGTTATTGTACGCCGATATTTCAGTGCGGCCTTCGACAACTCTGAGGCCTCCTCTGCCAGCTGGGTCAGTAGTTCCCCGAGGCCCAGCTCATTGCCGATAATTGCTATTTCGTCCGAGTGTGTCAAATCCGCGTTCTTTACGTAGTTTATCATCTGTTATACCTCTCCTTATCTCATACGCCCAATTCCTTGGCGACCATGCGCTTGCCGATGCAATCATACTCGGCCCAAATATCGGCCATGCTCATCTTGCCCTCATGGGCATCCTTCCAGATACGCCGCAGGCTCTCATATGCTCGCATTGCCCGCTTCTGCCCGAAGCCAAACTCATCGTGCAACGCGACGATGAAGACCGCCGACATGACACGGATTGTGCGGTACTTCGTCCGGCTCTCCATATCCAGGTCGCTGGCGTCCTCGATATCAAAGCTCCAGGCCAGCTCATCGCGGATGATTCGCTCGAGGTCCTCAATCTTCACATACTTATCCGTGAGGCAATCGAGCTCCATGCCCATCTTCTTACGCAGCCGCATAAGCCTGTCCGTGCCCCAGCCGAAAGAACGGCGCATGGCAACGAAGACAGTAGCCGTGATTTCAGCAGCAAATTCCTTGCGGATCATCGCTTGCATCACAATCTCCCGCGTCGTCGCATGACGCACAGCCTTCTTGGCCCTGGAATAATCCTGCCGGCCTTTCTTCTCGCCAATCTGCGCCGACCTCATCGCCTTGCGTTTCATCGCTCTTGCCAGTCTCATTTCTTATCCCCCTTCACCGTATCTTTCCAGTCATCACATATGCCGCCAAAGTCATAGCTGCTCCACATGCAGATCTTGCAGTCTGCACAGGTCTCACAGGTCCGAAGCAACCCTTGCAAGTATCTGCGACACACACCACACAGATGTATATGCCGACCATCCAGCAACTCTTCTTCGGAGACGTTATGCGATGTAGCACACACTTTACAGTAACTCATTCAAGCCAACCTCCTCAGAATGGTACATCCTCATCTGGAATATACGAGCCCTTCACGAAGTTCATGTTGGAATCTGCAAAGAGGTTTATCTCCTGGCCGATGTCATCCGCAATCAGACGATGCTCGTAGTGCGTCTGGCCATCCTTCTCCCATTTGTTCAGCGTGATTCTGCCGGATACGATGACCTTATCGCGTTCCTTGAGCTGGCCGTCCCACGCCTTTGCCAGACGATCAAAGGCAGTCACTTTGATTCTTCCATAGGCCGCCTTGCCATCCTTGCCTTTTCCCTGGTAGTACGACAAGCGGAACGTCAACACAGCCATACCGCTCTTCGTGACGCGGCCCTCCGGCTGAAAAGCCGTGCCATTGAGTGCAATGTAATTCATGATTTACTCCTCCCTGCTTCCCACTCTCGGTAAAGCTCAAACCAATCTACTGCATCCATCGTGATCTTCCAGCGCGTATGGTTGCGCCGGTGGGCCACAATGGGCAGGCTTCCGTCATGCGCGGCCTCGGCATCACGCCGAGACTGATTGAGCGCGTCGTCAATGCTCAGCCGCTCGACGCGCTTGACCTCAATGTGGATGCCCGGAAGCCCGACGCAGTCCGAAGCGTTGCCAGTCTTGCCGCAGTACTGGGCAGTCCGACGGACTGCATCAAAGCCGTTTGACCGGCAAAGCCTGGCAAATTCCAACTCGCCGGCCTTTCCTTTCATCCTGCTGTTCGTCACACTACCACCTCACTCAGCCGCCCGCAGCTTCGGCATTGCCTTGTTCGCCGCGAGGCGCTTCACGAGCTCTACTGCTCGCCCACTCGGCAAAGCCTTGAGTGTTGCGCGCACTTCCTCGCGCTCCCGCTCTTTGTCCGCCGCTTCGTTGTAGATACGCATGAATTGCGACCTCGCTGTATTGACGGCCTCCGTCTCGAGCGAGCAGAGCTCCATCTTGCCAAACCTCTCGACGGCCCGCTCTACAGCCGGGCTCGAATACGTCCAGGGCCTGTATGGCCCCTCGCGCTTGACGAGCTCCATAGCTTCATGCCACGCCGCGCCTGCGCTGCTGGCGTCCTTCCCGCTGATGACCTCGCGCGTCGTCTTGACGGTGTCGAGGATTTCCGCCACGGACGGGAAGAACCTACTCGTTCTCATCAAGCGCACCATCGCCGCGTCAATCTCATCGAGCGGCACGTCTTGCAGAGCTCGCGCATAGAGCATGAGCCCCGACGCCTCCAACCTGCAAGCCGGGTAAACCGTGAGGTACGGGGTCAACAGCCTAATTATTCTTGATTGCGTCTGGCCAATCGAAGTCTCCGCCATCGTCTCCACCTCCGTTCTCGTACTCCTTGATCATCTCGAGCGCTTTCGCAGCCTCCTGGTACTGCCGCGGCATATCGCCGCCTCGCTGGCCCTGCCACTGCACATCCGTCTTAAGAGGGAAAATCCCCTGCCAGCCGCGCTCGACGCTTTGGTCCAGGATGGCGGCCTGCTTCTCTGTGTCGCCCGGCGCCAGCTTCTCCAGCTTATTCACGATCAGCTGCTTCGCCCGATCGGTAAGAGGCTTGCGCATCTTCTTCCGCATCTCAGCGAATCCGCGCAGCGCATCGTCCAGGACAGGAGAGCCGGTGCAGAATGGGTCGGCGGTAGTATTACTTTGTTGTATTCCTTTGTCCGTATTTCTTTGTTTAATAGTAGATTGGGAAATTTTTTCATCGCCGATAGGGAAATTTTTTCCCATTCTAGATAGGGAAATTTTTCCCCTATCGAATTTACCTTTTTGCACATTGTTGAGGTTGGCATATGCCATGCCTTTGTCAGTCAGTGCATACCACTTCGTGTGGTTGTACTTGTCCTGGCTCAACTCATCGCGAATCAGGTAGCCGGTCTCAACTAGCTTGCTGATAGAGTTCTTGATGGTTCTATCGGTATAGAAGTTCAGGAACCGCTGCATGTTGGCTATCGTGTCGTACATCCAATATTTGCCGTTGATAAAATTCCGATCATGAACCTCGTTGAACTTAATCCAGTGCGCAATGTGATAGAACACGATAGCAGCACTCACGCCAACGTCTGTTGCAATAGCGCCGTCGAATGAATAGATCATTGAATCACCTCATTTCTTGAGCTTCAATCTCTTGCAAAGAGCCTCGTCAAGCCGGACCTTCTGTAGGTGGTACTTCGCTATGAAGCCCATCTCATTGCTGTGGCACTCGGTGTGATGTTCCCGGCAGAGCGGGATAACCTCTCGCCCCAGCTGGTGAACCTTGGCACGGTCGACACCCGCGCCTATCCGACTCCCTTCGCAGTGATGAATATCGGCCGGCCGCTCGCACACCGCACACTTGCGGTGCATTGTGCAGGCGTACATATAGGCTTGTACGTCCTCGCACTGCTCGATCAGCGGCACGCGTGTCGGGATATCGTTCGCAATAACGAACGACACCAAGTAGTCGATGAAAGCCCTCGCTGTCGTTACTGAACAATCCGAAAGAGAAAACAGCCGGCGCTCCATCGACTCCATACGCTTGAGCATAAAGTCCATCTTCATCGTGGCTTTCATTTCCTCCACAGCCTCGCTGTCGTGGCAGCCGTTGACATAGTCGGATATCTCGCCAAGTATCGCATACACCTTGCGGCGCTGCTCTGGCGATATCCTCCGGCTGTCTGGCAGGATGATCTCCACCTTCTTGTACTGGCGCAAGAGGGTGCGGTCGAGGTCAGGAAGGCCAACCGTAATGACTGCCGTCCCGTCCTCTCGCACGTCCTGTATCTCGCCCAGGATATGTTCCTGGACCATCATTCGCCACCCATTCGCTCAGCTACCCACTCTTCCAAGTGGGCGGTTAGCTCACTGAGCTGACCGGTCGAGAGGTCCTTGCTATTCGTCTTTCCGAACTTCAATCCGCAGATTGAAGACACCTCCGCTCCGCTTGCACCTACCCGTTTCATCTCGCTTGAAAGGGAGTGCATAGCCTTGCTTCTGAGCTCGTCATTCGTCGAGCCCTTAGAAGGATATGCGTTGCCATGTGAACGCGCTCCTGCGCCAGTTGAGGGCGCCTGACGGGTATATTCATCCGTGTCCGCATCCTTTGTATCATCGATGCAGAACAAACCATTGAGCGCATACTTCCTGGCATAGGATGAAGCCGTCCCCGTTAACTGCGACTGGCTCATCCCTTTCTGGGATGAAGGCTCCTGGGCATATGCCGTCGTTGACTCGCGGTTGCCAGTCGCGATATCAATCACGCTGGCGGTGGACTTAATGTAATGCCACCCATCCACGACGACCGGCTCATCCTCGAGCTTGAGGACAAGACCATTGTCGTTGAGCAGAGGCTTGACGGCCTCCAGGATATCCTCGCAGCTACGGTAGTTGTATCCACCAAACCGATTGGTCTGCCCCTTTGGGGCTTTCAAATCACGCTGCACTGCCATCAACGCGGCGTACAATGCCTTCCCTTCCGCCATGCTACTCACTCCCTTCACTTGATCTGGATATTTCTATGCGTCACGAGCTGCGCTCCGTCGATGACCGCGCCGCCCTTCAGCGCCTTCTTGACGCCGACCTTATCGATTTTGTCCGGCTGCGGGATGCGGAATTCCTCCGGTACTGCCGCGTCGTCCGCAATCTCGACGGTCTCCGACTTGCGGTAGCTGATCGCCACCTGCGCCGTCTCGAACTTCCGGCCGTCGAGGTAATCGCCGAGGTACTGCTTCAAGCCGTCACGCTTGTTCTGGTGCACCTTCGCGCGCTTCTGGAGCTTGGCGACCTCCTCTTTGATGCCTGCCAGCATCGCGTCCTCACGCTTGTAGGCCATCGCGACACGCTCGACCGCCTCGTCGCGCTCCTGCTCGAAGATGCCTTTCAGCTCCTCGTTGACGATGTTCCCGTCCTCGTCGAAGCAGTTGTCCTGAATGGCTGTATCGTAATCAAATAAGCTCATGATGATCCTCCTCAAAATCAAAAAAACAGATATTCGTAATTATTGCGGGCGGCATTGGACTTGACCGTCCGCGGTATGGTATCATAGTGGATGGTGAAGGGCTTGGGCGCCTCTGCTCGATTGGTCTTGCGCGTTGGCACCCCTGCTCTCATCCACTTTCCTTCTACCGGCAATGACTGGTCCGTGCAGACGCAGTCATCGTATGGGCAGGAGAAACAATCTCGCGGGCTTGTCATCCCGCAGGAAAGTGTTCTGGATTTCATACAATCACCTCACGCCGTCCGGCTTTCTCGGGCGGCTTTTTCTTTTTCTTCGGTGTACGTTCTCTCACCGAAAGAATGAAGATCCGCAATGTACTCGGCATTCTCGGTATCGCGCTTGTACATCGCCTTGAGCGCCGCTTCCTTGATGTTGTCCGGCAGAGAATCAAGCGAGAAAATCTCGGTACCCCATTCGCTCAGAGCATCGTACTTGAACACATCGCTCTTGCAGAACGGAACGCATGTGTCGATGAAGTATGGAGCCCCACCGAACACCCCGAAACATTCAAAACCGCCATCCTGCTCGAATGACTCGATGATTGTCGTCGTGTCTACCATCATATTCACCTCCCATCAATGACGCCGAGCATCACGCCCAGGAACTGTGCGATGATGCAAGCCGTGCCGATGCCCATGAAGGCCATCAGTGCGGCTTCGCCAAACCGGTTCACTAGGTTTACCGCCTTCCGAGCCCAGGGCTTCAGCTGGCGCTGACGAGCCTTGCGCGCCTCTTTCCTTGATTCATACATCGTGTGTCCCTCCTTCATGCTGACTTCTCGCCGTTCTCCGGCTTGTTGACGAAGAGCGCGATGTCGATGCGCGTCTCTTCCAGGGCTTTCTGCAGCTCGGCATCCGTCGTGATGCCCATCGCCGCTAGCTTTTTCTTCATGGCTTCCGCCTGTTCATGGATTGTCATGATGCTACCTCCTTCTCTGATCCTGACCGGCTGCAGGTTGCCGCCTGCGGATACATCTGCCAGTCTCAAATCACTTGTTCTTCCGGCAATACGCGCTAATGGCGCATACATGCTTGCAATAGTACTCGATGAGCTCCGGCGCGTCGTACTCCTTGGCCATGACGATGACTTCGTCCTCATGTGGGAGCCGCAGCCCCCGCTCGATCTGGTAGAGCCGCGTCGAGCCGATGCCGATGACTGCCGACGTGCTCTGCCGGGACTCGAATGCCTCGTCCCTCGCGGCTGCCCGCAGGCGCGCCGTATAATATGGCGTATCACTCATCCTGTTTCGCCTCCTTCGCTCTGTGCTTGATTCTGCGATGGATGCCCTCCATACCGCTCACCTCAGTTCAGCGCCTTGCGCAGAAATTTATTGACGAAGTAGACCTGCCCCTTGCCGGTGACCTTCGGTGTCTTGCTGATGGAGACGTGGCCGTCGGAGTGGTTGATGGTCGTTTCTTTGATAGTGAACAGGCCGAGCTTCATGGATTTCTGGGTTGGCATGTTGTAGTCGGTGCCTTTGCGGCCGATCAAGTACTTCTGGTCGCGCATCCACTGGAACAGGCGGTTCTGTCCGATATCCGTGCCGTTCTGCTTGATGATCTTGGCCAGCTCGCCAATGAGGATGGTCGTGTCGCTGGCGCTGACCGAGTCAGCGAAGATGCCTTTCGGCTCCAGCGTAGCAATCCGGTCGTTCTGGCGGGCGATGTGCTTATCCTGCTCAACGGCGAGGTCATGGAGTGCCTTGTTCTTGTTGCGCTCTTCCTTGAGCTCCGTCGCCAGCTGAATGAGCACGTCCGGGTTCAGCAGGGCTTCCTCGACCTTCTCCGGCGTCATGTAGCCACCGTGTTTGCGAATGGCCGGGATGACATCGTGAGTAATCCAGTGTTTGAATGCCTTCGCACTCGGAAGCTTTGAGCCGAACACTAGCGAATACACCCCGGACTCGTTGATGACGGTCATCATCTGCTTTCCACCAGGGGTCATCATTTCAGTGACCCCTTTGTCTTCGTCGTCAACATGATTCGCAACAGCGTTTGCGAGTGATTTACCTGCGCCATATCCGAGGGCGGCAGCAATATCTTTGCCAACGAACCACGGCTCGCCGTCGATGACGGTCGTGCGAACCTCGCCGAACTCGGGGTTGTTGAAAATCTGCAACTCCTTGTTCTCGTTCTTGTCTTTATTTTTCATGTTAAACCCCTTTCGTTTACCATATTAAACTTAGTGCGTAAAAAAAATTCTTGTGACCTGTACGTTTAACGCGCTGGACAATTTGAGCAGCGTATCAGTTTTGACATTATTGATAGCACCACTTTCGATGCCAGCAATCGTAGCCCTTGACACGCCTGACTTTTCAGCCAGTTCAGCCTGTGTCCACCGGCGCTTTTTGCGGTACTCGCAAAGCTTGTTGGTGAATCCCACCTTGTCTCACCTCCCTCGCTCGGTATGATTAAAGTTTAGCATGGTAAACTAATTTTGTCAAGTGCGCAAAACAAAAATATTGAAATTTTGTCTAGTGTGCTATACAATATATCTAAACGGAATAGTCAAACTATTAGGAGGTGTACGGTATGACATTGGGTGAGTTGATTCGAGAGTACAGAGAACAACACGGTATGAGTATGGAAGAGTTCGCACGCCTTAGCGGCCTGAGCAAAGGTTACATATCTATGCTGGAGAAGAACAAGAACCCTAGGAATGGCAAGCCTATCGTTCCGTCCATTGCTACATACGACGGCGTCGCAACCGCCATGCACGTGTCAGCGGCTGAACTTATGGAGAAGGTCGGTGAGAAGAACGACGACCTTCCAGACCTCAACGCCAGAGACGAACGACAGATTGAGCGTGACCTAGAAGATATGATGCACTCCGTCAGCACTGCCGCCTACGAGGGCGACACAGACGCACAAGAAGATATAGAAGCGTTCAAGGCTACATTGAAGTCCGCGATGATACAAGCCAAGCGGATAGCGAAGAAGAAGTACACACCGCGCAAGTATCAATAGGGGTCGTGATGCTATGGACGTAAAAAGGAAAGCTGAGTCAGTCATCAAGAAGTGCGGCACGTCGAACCCTTTTGAGATAGCGCGTCGCCTGCACATGCACATACAGTATGGGCCGCTCGGTGGTGTCAAGTACGCGAACTATCTACGGTATAAGCGCACGCAGATCATCATCATCGACAGCGACGTGACACCATCCCACATGCTGCCGTTCGTCCTCGCTCATGAAATTGGGCACGCACTCTGCACGCCGGACGCAAATACTGCATGGATGGCGAGTTACACCTTCGGCAACGACGCGAAAGCCGAGAGGATAGCGAACAGTTTCGCCGTAGAGCTGCTATTGAACGATGCATACTTACGCGAGCACGCAGATTTCAGCATGTACGAGCTGGCGAAAATGCGCGGTATACCCGACGAGCATGTGCAACTAAAGTCGCAATATTAAGACATTATAGCAAAGGAGTGTTCCATAATGGACTTCATCGACCAGATAAAACAACTTTCCGCACGTATTGAGAAAATCAAAGATGGTATACAGACCGAAGAAGCAACAAAAACTTCTATGATCATGCCATTCTTCCAGATGCTCGGGTACGATGTCTTCAATCCTCTTGAGTTCGTGCCGGAGTTCACGGCTGATGTCGGCATAAAAAAGGGTGAGCGTGTAGATTATGCCATTGTTGATGAAGATGGTACGCCACAAATCCTCATTGAAGCAAAATGGTGTGGTGAAAATCGTGATAAGCATGGCTCTCAACTTTTCCGCTATTTCTCAACGACAAAAGCAAAATTCGGAATCCTTACCAATGGTATCATATATCGTTTTTATACGGACTTGGATGAACCGAATAAAATGGATGATCGCCCATTCCTAGAATTCAATCTTCTTGATGTTCGTGAGCCATTAGTCGCAGAGCTGAAAAAATTCCAGAAAAATACATTCGATGTTGATATGATTATGACTACGGCATCGGAATTAAAATACAACCAACAGATTCGTCAGTTCTTTATCCGACAGCTGGCTTCGCCTGATGATGATTTTGTTCGCTATATTGTTGGTGAAGTATATGATGGCTTGAAAACACAAAAGGTCATTGAGGAATTCCGAAGCATTGTCAAGAAATCATTCTCTCAATTTGTCACGGAACAAATCAACGACCGTCTGAAAACAGCCCTGGGATCAGAAGATGCCCCACATGTAGCTCCAGAGGCTGACGAGTCAACCGAGAATGAAGTACATGCTGACGAAACTGATAAAGGCTCTCGCATTGTCACCACGCCAGAAGAAATTGAAAGTTTTTATACGATCAAGACGCTGCTCCACGATGCCATTGGTGATCATACCATATCCTATAAGGACACAATCAGCTACTTTGGTGTTTTACTTGATAACAACACATGGAAATGGATATGCCGGCTGCAAATCAAATCCAACTCGATAAAGCTTTTATTGCCTGATGAAAACAAGAAGCCTCTCACCTTTTCTTTAAATTCTCTCGATGAAATCTATGACTATAAGGATAAACTTGTAGAAGTCGTGCAACGTTATCTTAAAGAGTGAGCATGAAGAGTGAGCATGCAAAAAGAACGCCCGCAGGCGGCCATGAAAGGAAGGATATTATGGATTTCATCGAACAGCTCCCGTTCGTTACCACTCAGATGTCTGTCACCACACATGCGGGACTATTGAGCAGTGGAACAGGGTTCTTTTTCGCATTTGACTATAATAAAGGAACTGAAAAAGAATGCTACACACCTCTCTTGATAACGAATCGCCATGTTCTTGAAGGCGCTTCATGCGTTGAAATAAAAATCACTAAAGGAACAGGCGGTAAACCATCTGTTGGGAATACTTTATCATTTTCATTCGACCACGCGGAGCGCCTTACCATCTTTCACCCAAATCCTTCCGTCGATCTTGCAGCTATCATGATAGGCCCAATTATGCAGCAATACCATGAATCGTTGTTCGTCCCATATCTCTCGCCTACAGAAATAGCAAACGAAGACGAGATGAAAGATATCAATGTAATGCATGATGTCATCATGATTGGATATCCTGATGGAATCTCAGATACCACAAACCATATGCCTATCTTCAGAAAAGGAATCACCGCGACTCGCCCAGATCTTGATTATAATGGTGAAAAAGTATTCTTGATAGACGCTTCTTGTTTTCCTGGATCAAGTGGTTCTCCCTTTATGGCATATGATATTGGAGCGATTCTTTCATCTAGTGGTATCGTATCGTTCGGCAGAAAGATGCGCCTGATTGGTATTCAATCCAAAGTGTTCTTGCACGACTCTAGCGGCAACATCGTCCCGATGAAGGTTCCTACACAAACCAGCCTTGGTGTTGTCACTCAAATCCCCAATAATATCGGTATAGCAGTAAAAGCATCATGCATTATGGATTTTGAGCCATTGATTCCATGCGTCCCACGATAATGGCTTCCTTTTCTTATCGTGGGGTGGTATCACGAACGGCTTATCATCTATTGCAGGTTTATAATCGGCCGAAATCACTTTTATCACCTTCTTTCTGATATGCGAAAAGCCCGCCAGAGCGCGGGCTTTTTGTTTGCCGTTGGTGGTACGACCCTGGCACCAGATTCTGGCAGCTGTGGACTGCCATGGCCGCGCCAGTGACCAGTGAATAACTTGATGCTATATTATACTACGGATTACCAGAATCCGCAATCGGTTTCGTTTTGACGCACGCATCGGCGTGCGCATAGCCGCCTGCTCTCCTGCTACAATGAGCATAGATACATCTGCCGGTCTCCGAGAGGAGGCAGAGCTCTATGCCAAGAGCACAGAAAGCGGCAATCTACTGCCGCGTGTCCACGCTGCACCAAGTGGACAAGGATTCCCTGCCGATGCAGAGGCAGGACATGATAAACTATGCCAGGTACGCCTTGGGTATCGAGGATTATGAGGTCTTCGAGGATGCCGGCTACTCAGGCAAGAATACGGACCGTCCAGCCTTTCAGGACATGATGGAGCGCATCGAGGCCGGCGAATTTTCTCACGTGCTGGTCTGGAAGATTGACCGCATCAGCCGCAATCTGCTCGATTTTGCGACGATGTACGCGCGTTGCAAGAAGCTCGGCGTAACTTTTGTCAGCAAGAACGAGCAGTTCGACACCTCCACTGCGATGGGCGAGGCCATGCTCAAGATCATCCTCGTCTTTGCGGAGCTCGAGCGCAACATGACCAGTGAGCGCGTATCCTCGACGATGAACGCCAGGGCTGCCGAAGGAAAGTGGAACGGCGGCCGCGTGCCGTTTGCTTACCGCTACGACCGCGAGACGGATTCCTTCTCAATCCGCAACGACGAAGCTAAAATCGCACTGGAACTCAAGGACATCTACCTGCGCACGCGCTCCCTCACCTATACGGCCCGCACGCTCAATGAGGCCGGCCGTCGCACGCGGCGCGGCTATGCATGGACGCCGGCCACCGTGGCCATCATCCTGCGCAGTCCCTTCTACCGAGGCACCTATCGCTACAACTACCGTGACGAGTCAGAAACGACCTTCAGCTTCAAGGGAAGAAATGACTGGATTATGTGTGCGAAGCACCACCCGCCTCTCTTCTCCGAAGCAGACTGCCAGCAGATTGACTTCTGGCTGACGAAGAACCAGCGCCGACATGGCAAGGCCACACACGTGCAGAGAAAGCTCGTGCACGTCTTTGCTGGGCTGATACGCTGCGGCTTTTGTGGCAGCAACTACATCGCATCGGTCGACCGAGTTCGCGCATCCGGCTACCAGCCCTCTATGTACAACTGCGGTGGCCGGCGGCAGAAGGGCATGTGCAAGAACCGATACGTCACCGACATTCGTATCGGCGGTTTCATCTTCAACTACATCAGCAATGTGATCCGCCTGCGCGATGCCTTCCGCCCGCAGTGGTCCAAGGCGCGCATCCAGCGCTTTCTGCTGTACGGTGGCGACTTCTGTGGCGCATCTCTGTCAGATGATACGTTACGCCGCGTGCGGGCTGCCCTGCTGGGGAGCCGCCTCAGTACGGCAGAATATCAGCCGGCTGATGAGCAACATGATGATAGCCCAACAAAGACCCACAAGGCTAACTTGCAGGCCGAGCTCGAGAAGAACCGACGTGCTCTGTCGCGACTCATGCACCTTTTTCTTTACGCCGAAGACGAGATGCCACAAGCCGACTTTTTGCGAGAGAAGAAGCACCTGCAGGATACCATCACCCACTTGCAGAGCGAACTCGAGAAAGCGCAGCAGTCTTCCGTCTTCGCCAGCTCGCTGACTGATGAAGAGTTCCTGGGCAAGGCCGCCCGCCTGCTCTTCCAGTCTGCCATGGTGCGCGGCGGCATCGATTTTCCCGAGCTTGCCATGCGTGTCGGCAACCTCGAACTCAAGAACTTCGTCAACGCGGTCATCAAGCAGATTGTCGTACTCGACGGCCATGTCACGCAAATCACCTTCGTCAACGGCGAAACCCATACATTCCTCTACCGCTGAAAAAAGCCTTCCCTATGCGGGAAGGCTTTTACTGTCACATCATTCTTTTTTCGCGGCCTCGGCCTCACGCTGACGGTCCAGCTCCTCGAGTTCCTTGAGCTCTTCGGCTCGCTCCGCGTCTGGTTGCTTGCGTGAGCAGAACATTGCATCGCCAAACGAGAAAAAGCGGTACTTCATCTCGACGGCGGTCTTGTAGGCGTTCAGCACGAAGTTGCGGCCGGCGAAGGCGCTGATGAGCATGATCAGCGTGGACTTGGGCAGGTGGAAGTTCGTGATGATGGCGTCGACGATCTTGAAGTCGTAGCCCGGGTAGATGAAGATGCCCGTCCAGCCGCTCTTGCCGGCGATCTCGTTCTTGGCCGTGGCAGCGGACTCGAGCGTGCGGATGCTCGTCGTGCCGACGGCGATGACGCGGTGGCCGGCTTTCTTCGTATCCATGATGAGCTTCGCTGTCTCGTCGGGGATGCAGTAGTACTCCTTGTGCATCTCGTGCTCCTCGATGTTCTCGACATTGACCGGGCGGAACGTGCCGAGGCCGACGTGCAGCGTGACAAAGCCGAGGTTGACACCCATCTCGCGCAGCTCCTGCATCTGCTCCTTCGTGAAGTGCAGGCCGGCCGTCGGCGCAGCGGCCGAGCCCTCCTCGCGGTTGTAGACCGTCTGGTAGCGCTCCTTGTCCTCGAGTTTCTCGTGGATGTACGGCGGCAGCGGCGTCTCGCCGAGGCGGTCGAGGATCTCTTCGAAGATGCCATCGTAGTGGAACTCGACGATGCGGCCGCCGAAATCCGTGTGCTCCGTCACCGTGCACGAGAGCTCATCGCCGAAGCGGATGACATTGCCTGGCTTCGCCTTCTTGCCCGGCTTGACGAGCGTCTCCCAATGGTTCGCGTCGAGGCGGCGCAAGAGGAAGACCTCGACCTTGCCGCCCGTCTGGTCGCGGTGGCCGATCAGGCGGGCCGGCATGACGCGCGTGTCGTTGAAGATCAGCGTGTCGCCTGGCTCGAGGAATTCCTTGAGGTCGTAGAAGTGGCGGTGCTCAATCTCCTTCGTCACCGGGTCGAGCACCATGAGGCGCGAGGCATTGCGCGGCTCGATCGGCACCTGGGCGATGCGCTCTTCTGGCAGGTCGTAATCAAAATCGGATAATAACATAAGTAAAACCTCTCATCTATTTTCTATTTTCAGTACAGTTGCTGCAATTTAGTGCCGGTGTAATAGTGGTGCAGGATCTCGGCGTACGAGGCACCCTTGGCGGCCATGCGCTCGGCCCCCCACTGCGAGATGCCGAGGCCGTGGCCGGAGCCATAGCCCGTGAAGGTCACGGCGTCTTTCGTCAGCTTGGCGTCGAAAAGCGTACTCTTGAGGCCGAGCAGGCTGCGCCAGGTCGTGCCGCTCAAAGTCGCCGTGCCCTTCGTGCCCTTCACCGTCATCGTCTTGACGCGGCCCGACGTGGTGCGGTCCTTGGCGGCGCGGCCGATGGCGAGCGGTGAGAGCGCAATGGAGCGGACCTTGCCGATATCATGGCCCTTGGCCGCGAGCTTGCGCTCGAGGTCGGCCCTGCTGATCGTCTTTGTCCACGGCATCGTCTTTGCCGGCGTGTCCTTGGCAGCGCGCAGGTATGGCACATGACTGCCCCAGACATCCTCGCTGTTTTCCGTCATACCGCCGCTATCCGTGTGGAACAGTGCCTCGATCGGCTTGCCGCCGTACGTCAGCACCTCGCCGCGCGTCGCCTTGATGGCGGCGTTCGAGGCAGACTTCTCGGCGGCAGTGCCGGTGTAGAGCTGGCAGTGCGTCGTCGTGCAGAGGTCGTAGCCCTCGCCGGCATGGCGGCCGCGGCTCGCGAGCGCAAAGCTGCGCGCCGCGACGCTCTGTGCCTTGATGGCCTCCGCCGGCCAGTCGACCGGCATCTCCTCCGGCACAACGCTCCGCAGGTAACCGTCGACCGGCACGATGTTGACGGCTATCAGTCCCCCGCCCTTGTGGCGCAGCTCGAGTGAACCGCGATAGCGGCGGCCGTCCAATGCAAGCTCCCCTGCCCCGCTCGGGCGGATCGTCAGGACATCGCCGCGCAGCTTCTCGCGGCCGACGAGGAAGGCGCCCGCCTGCCAGCGGATGGCGGCGGCAGTATTGGCGGTCAGCGTGATTGTCTTCGATGACTCGGTCTGCACGGTGGCCTTGCCGCCTGCCGACGTGATGGTGAGACTTGCCCTGCCGCTCGCTAGGCCGACGCGTAGGTCGGGTGCCTGCTTTGCGGGCTGGGCCGCTGTTACAGATGCCTTGGCGGATTTGGCCGAGGCTGGCGCATGGCGCGCCATGGCCGGGGCCGTGGCTGACAGTACCAATGTGCCAACTAGCGCGGCTAACAAAAATCTTCGCATTCCGTACACTCCCTTCACGATTGCAACGAATTCCTGACGATTCCATTGGCCCCTTCCGCCTCACAAGCTCGGCACCTTCCCCGTGCACGGGGAAGGCTTTTAGGAGTTAGCAGCGGCGGCTTTTGCCTCGCGGGCCTCGCGCTCAAGGCGGGCGCGCTTCTTGGCTTTGTTCTCTTTCTTGCGCTGCTTGCGGATCTCGCGGGAGTAGCGCTCTTCTTCGCTGAAGATGCAGCCGCAGTAGGGCTGGCGGTAGAGGTCCAGCTCGTGGCTGATGTCGATGCCCTCCTGCCAGCCGGGGCGGAAGTCCTCGTAGTGGAAGGAGACGCCGTACTCTGCCGCAAAACGCTCGGCCGTGCGGCGCATGAGGTCGTGCTGCTGGTAGATGCTGTAAAAGAGCGTCGAGGTGAAGGCGTCGAAGCCGTTTTCGGCGGCAAAGCGCGCCGTCTCCTCGAGGCGCCAGGTGTAGCACATCTGGCAGCGGCCGTTCGGCAGGGCTTCGGCGGGCAGGGCTTTCTTGAGGAAGTCGCGCAGGCGGTAGTGTTCGTCGGCGTGGAATTCCATGCCGACTTTCTCGGAGAATTCCTTCGCGGTCTTTAGGCGCATGTCCCACTCTTTGTAGGGATGGATGTTCGGGTTGAAGAAATAGCCGACGGGCTCGATGCCCTCTTCCCGCAATTTCTTGACGGGATAGCAGGAGCACGGGCCGCAGCACATATGGAGTAATAGGCGCACAGGGCTCACCTCTTTCTTGAATCGATTTATGATTTATCGGGATACGGGATGCCGAGGTGGTGGTAGCCGGCCTCGGTGACGACGCGGCCGCGCGGCGTGCGGTTGATGAAGCCGAGCTGGATGAGGTAGGGCTCGTAGACGTCCTCGATGGTGTCGCGCGCCTCGCTGATGGCGGCGGCGAGGGTGTCGAGGCCGACGGGGCCGCCCGCGAACTTCTCGATCATCGTGCGCAGCATGCGGCGGTCGGTGTGGTCGAGGCCGGCCTTGTCGACCTCGAGCATGCGCAGGGCCTTGTCGGCGATCTCATTCGTGATGGTGCCGGAGCCCTCGATCTGGGCGACGTCGCGCACGCGCTTCAAGAGCCTGTTGGCGACGCGCGGCGTGCCGCGACTGCGGCGCGCGATCTCGAGCGCACCCTCGTCCTCGATGGCGATATCGAGGATCTCGGCGGCGCGCTTGATGATATGCACGAGCGCGTCGGGCGTGTAGTACTCGAGCCGCGAGATGACGCCGAAGCGGTCGCGCAAGGGGGCGGCGAGCGCGCCAGCCTTCGTCGTCGCGCCTATGAGCGTAAACGGCGCGATGTCGAGCCGGATGGAACGCGCGCTCGGTCCCTTGCCGATGATGATGTCGAGCGCGAAGTCCTCCATCGCGGAGTAGAGCACTTCTTCGACGCTGTGCGAGAGGCGGTGGATCTCGTCGATGAAGAGCACGTCGTGCTCCTGCAGGTTCGTCAAGAGTGCCGCGAGGTCGCCGCTTCGCTCGATGGCCGGGCCGGACGTCTGGCGGAAGTTGACGCCGAGCTCGTTGGCGATGATGCCGGCCAGCGTCGTCTTGCCGAGGCCCGGCGGGCCGTAGAGCAGCACGTGGTCGAGCGCCTCGCCGCGCGAGAGCGCCGCCTGGATGAAGATGGAGAGGTTCGCCTTGACCTTCTCCTGCCCGATGTATTCCGTGAGCTTGCGCGGGCGCAGGCTGTACTGCCAGTCGTCGGCGCGCTGCTCGTCCATCGCGACGATGCGGTCCTCGTCGTAGGAATCGAATCCGTCCAATATGACACCTCCCTATCTTACATGTGACTGAGTGCTTTCAAGGATTCCTTGATAATGGCCTCGGTCGTCTTGTATTTAGCCGTCTTACGGATGACGGGCGCGATTTCGGCCTGCGTGTAGCCGAGCGACTGCAGCGCGGCCATGGCCTCGGCGACGGCGTCGTCGCCGACCTCTGCCTCGTTCTCGATGGTCAGGAGCTCCTTTTCCCCGCTATCTGCGAAGGCGACTTTGTCCTTGAGCTCGAGGATCAGGCGCTCGGCCGACTTCTTGCCGATGCCCGGCAGCTTCGTCAGGACGCTCGCCTGCTTGTTCTGGATGGCGCGGCAGAGGCTCTCGACCGTGATGGCGGAGAGGATGCCGAGCGCGACTTTCGGGCCGATGCCCGAGACGCCGATAAGCTGCAGGAAGAGCTCGTATTCCTCCTCGGTGGCGAGGCCGTAGAGCACGATGGCGTCCTCGCGCACGCTCGTGTAGGTGAAGAGGCTCGCCTCTTCCTTGAGGCGCAGCTTCGACCGCGTCGAGTTCGCGAGGAAGACGCGGTAGCCGACGCCGTGGACGTCGAGCAGGCAGTAGTCCGTGTAGAGCGCGATGACCCTGCCGTGCAGATAACCGATCATAGTTCGTTCCTCCAAGAGATACTGTTGAGGCAATGCGTCGTGCAGATGGCGATGGCCAGGGCGTCGGCCGTGTCGTCGGGCTTCGGCGGCTCGGGCAGATTGAGGATCTTCGTGACCATGTAGATGACCTGCTTCTTGTCGGCCTTGCCGTAGCCCGTGACGTCCTGCTTGATCTGCATCGGCGTGCGCTCGACGAGCCTGAGGCCGTTCTTGGCGGCCGTCAGGAGCACGATGCCGCGCGCCTGGCCGACCGGGATGGCCGTCGTGACGTTGCGGTTGAAGAAGAGCTTCTCGACGCCCATGACGTCGGGCTGGTACTTCTTGATCAGAGCATCGAGCTCGTCGTAGATCTTCATGAGGCGGTCCTCCATCTTCATCTTCGGCGAGGTGAAGATGGAGCCGTACGCGCGCGGGATCAGCCGGCTGCCGCGCGACTCGACGAAGCCGAAGCCGCAGATGGCCGTGCCCGGGTCAATTCCTAATGCTAACATATGTCTCCCTAAATACCTGATAGATATAACCAAAACAAGCCTCTACAGATCGAAACGTTCGAATCGTTCGAATGTAGAGGCTTGCCTCAAAAGCCTGCTTGCAGCATGGCGCGCCGAGGATGACGATTACTCTTCGTCGTCCGACTCGTAGTTGCTGTAAACGTTCTGGACATCGTCGTTCTCTTCGAGTGCGTCGATGAGGTTCTGCATCTTCTCGGCATCCTTGCCGGCGAGGTGGACCGTCGTGTCCGGGACCATCGTGACCTCGGCCGAAGCCGTCTCGATGCCCTTCTCGCCCAGTGCCTTCTCGATCTCTTCGAAGGCATCCGGCTCAGCCGTGATCTCGAAGACCTCGTCCTCTGCCTTCATGTCCTCGGCACCGGCGTCGAGCACGATCTCCATCAGCGCATCCTCGTCGTCGAACGTCTCTTTCTCGACGATGAAGACGGCCTTCTTCTTGAACATCCAGGCAACGCAGCCGTCCTGGCCGAGGTTGCCGCCGAACTTCGAGAAGAGGTGGCGCACATCTGCAGCCGTGCGGTTGCGGTTGTCCGTCAGGATGTCGAGCATGACGGCCGTGCCGCCCGGGCCGTAGCCCTCGTACATGAGCTCTTCGTACGTGCCGCTCTCCGAGTTGCCGAGGCCTTTCTCGATGGCACGCTTGATGTTGTCTTTCGGGATGTTGTTGGATTTCGCCTTCGAAAGAGCCAGCTTCAGGCGCATGTTGCCCGTCGGATCTGCGCCGCCCATGCGGACAGCGATCGTGATCTCACGGCCGATCTTCGTCGTGATCTTGCCGCGGATGGCATCGTTGGCACCTTTCTTGCGCTTGATATTGGCCCATTTAGAATGTCCTGACATAAAAGAACGCTCCTTCAATCTAGATTACACGCTATCGTGTGATAACTTACTTATCTTATCATAAAACGCGCCGTCTCACAAGCGTCAGGCGCGTTTTTCCGGTCCTTTCGCGGCTCACTTCACGAGCTTGAAGTACTTCTTCTTGCCCTTCTTGACGATGGCCTCGCCATCCTTGAAGTCGCTCTCCTGCAGGATGTAGTCGACGTCCGTGACCTTGGCATCGTTGAGGGAGAGGCCGTTCTGCTGGATCAGGCGGCGGCCCTCGCTCTTGGAGGCGAAGACTTTGCCGGCCGTCAGGACGTCGAGGAGCTTCTTGCCCGTCTCAGCCGCAACGGTCGGCATGTCCTGCGTGCTGCCCGCGCCGCCGAAGAGTGCCTCGGCGGCCTTCTTGGCCTTGTTTGCCTCTTCCTCGCCGTGGACGATCTTCGTGACCTCATAGGCGAGCACAGTCTTGGCCTCGTTGATGGCCGAGCCCTCGAGGCTGCCGAGGCGGTGTACTTCCTCCATCGGCAGGAACGTCAAGAGAGACAGGCATTTCTCGACGTCGGCGTCGTCGACGTTGCGCCAGTACTGGTAGAACTCGTACGGCGAGGTCTTCTCGGCGTCGAGCCAGAGCGCGCCGCCGGCCGTCTTGCCCATCTTCTTGCCGTCGCTCTTCGTCAGGAGCTTATTCGTCAGGCCGTAGACCGCCACATTGTTCTTGCGGCGGTTGAGCTCGACGCCGGCGATGATGTTCGACCACTGGTCGTCGCCGCCCATCTCGAGCTTGCAGCCGTAGCGGCGGTTGAGCTCGAGGAAGTCGTAGGCCTGCATGACCATGTAGTTGAACTCGAGGAAGGTCAGGCCCTTCTCCCAGCGCTGCTTGTAGCACTCGGCGGCGAGCATGCGGTTGACCGTGAAGCAGGCACCGACGTCGCGCAGGAGGTCGATGTAGTTGAGCTTGCGGAGCCAGTCGCCATTGTTGACCATGATGGCCTTGTCATCGGAGAAGTCGATGAAGCGGGCAATCTGCTTCTTGAAGCACTCGCAGTTGTGCTCGATGTCCTCGTCTGTCAGCATCTTGCGCATGTCGGTGCGGCCCGTCGGGTCGCCGACCGTGCCCGTGCCGCCGCCGACGAGGCAGATCGGGCGGTGGCCGGCGCGCTGCATGTGTGCCATCGCCATCAGGGCGATAAAGTGGCCGGCATGGAGGCTGTCCGCCGTCGGGTCGAAGCCGATGTAGAAGGTCACGCGCTCCTTGTCGAAAAGCTCGCGCAGTTCCTTCTCGTTCGTGCACTGGGCGATGAAGCCTCTCTCTTTCAGGGTGTCAAATACATTTGCCACGAATCTCTCTCCTTTATATGGGTATAACGTAGGTGCGATGAATTGCGTTGCTTGCGTCAGTTGCGGCCCTTGGAGACGCTGCTGCCCGGCTCAGGCGCCGCGCCGCCGCCACCGCCAGCTGCTGCCGGTGCCTGAGCGGGTGCCTGGCCCTGCGGCGCTGCTGGCTGCTGGCCCGGCTGCTTCTTGCCATCGTCCTTGGCCTTCGTCTCGGTGGACTTCGTCTCTTTCTTGGCAGGCGCAGCGCTCTTCTTCGAGACGGCCGTGCTCTTGTCGTCCTCGAGCGAGCCGATGGAGTCGCCGCCAGACGACTCGGCGCCCTCGAAGTCCTTGGCCGGGATGCCCTTGAGGGCCTCGGTCATGAAGTTCTTCCAGATGGTGGCCGGCACGGTGCCGCCGTAGATGCCGCCAAGCGAGGTGTTGTCGTCGTTGCCGATCCAGACGCTCGCGACGAGGTCCGGCGTGTAGCCGACGAACCACGCGTCGTGGTAGTCACTCGTCGTGCCCGTCTTGCCGGCTGCCGGACGGCCAATGTTGGCGCGGCGGCCTGTGCCGGCACTGATGACGTCCTGCAGCATGCTCGTGAGCTCGGCTGCGCTCGACTCGCTGATGACGTTGTGCTGCTCGGGGTTCGCCTCATCGATGACCTTGCCGTTGCGGTCGAGGACCTTGACGATGACGACGGGGTCCACATGGACGCCCTTGTTGGCAAAGGTGCCGTAGGCACTCGTGAGCTCCAAAGGCGTCACGCCCTTCGTCAGGCCGCCGAGGGCCGACGAAAGGTTGTTGTCGTTGTGCGGGCCGTCCTTGACGAGCGTCGTGATGCCCATCTCCTCGGCGTAGTAGAGCACCTTCTCGATGCCAATCTTCTGCGCGATCTTGACGGTCGGGACGTTCATCGAGTGCTGGGCGACCTGGCGCATCGTCACGGGGCCGCTGAAGGTGTGCTCATCGTTCTGCGGCTCCCAGTCGCCGATCTTTATCGGGCTGTCGTTGATGACGGTCGAGGGCGTGAACTTGTTCTCGAGTGCCGCCGCAAAGACGAACGGCTTGAATGCCGAACCCGGCTGGCGCTCGGCCATCGTCGCGCGGTTGAACTGGTCGGTGCCGCGGCCGCCGACCATCGCCTTGACGTAGCCCGTGTGCGGGTCGATGGCGACGAGCGAGCCCTGCGGCTGCATGACGCCGTTGGAATCCTTGCGGCCATTCGGTAGGCCCTTCATCGCCTTCTCGGCGGCGCGCTGCATGTCCATGTCGATGGTCGTGTAGACCTGCAGGCCGTCCTTGTAGACGGCGTCCGCACCGTACTTGTCGATGAGCTTCTGGGTGACATAGTCGACGAAGTACGAGGCCTCGCCCTTGTCCTCCGACTTCGGGTCGGGCTTGACGAGGTCGAGCTTCTCCTTCTTCGTCTTCTCCGCCGTGGCCGAGTCGAGGTAGCCGTACTTGACCATCTGGTCGAGCACGGTCGACTTGCGCTCCTGCGCCGCCTGCAGGTTGTTGAGCGGCGAGTAGTAATTCGGGCTCTTCGGGATGCCGGCGAGCATCGCGCACTCGTTGAGCGTGAGGTCCTCGACATCCTTGCCGAAGTACGTGCGCGCCGCGGCCTGCACGCCGTAGGCGCCCTGGCCGAAGTAGATCTGGTTGAGGTAGAGCTCTAAGATCTCGGATTTCGTGTACTGGTGCTCGAGCCTGAGGGCCAGGAAGACTTCCTGGATCTTGCGCTTGAGCGTGCGGTCCTGCGTCAGGTAGGCATTCTTGGCCAGCTGCTGCGTGATGGTCGAGCCGCCCTCTGAGACGGTGCGGCCGCGCAGGTTGGCCCAGATGGCGCGCGCGATGCCGCGCGGGTCCACGCCGATGTGGTCGTAGAAGCGGTTATCCTCGACGGCGACAAAGGCATCCTGCAGGTTCTTCGGGACCTGGTCGAGCTTGACGGGCATGCGGTTCTCCGCCGCGTGGATCGTCGCAATCTCGTTGCCGTTGCTGTCGTAGACGAGCGAGGATGCAGGCGGCCGGATGTCATCCGCGAGGTCTGACTTCGTATTCATGCTTGCGGTCAGGAAACCGCAGCCAATGCCGGTCAGCATGACCAGTAAGACAATCGCGATGCCGAGCAGGGTCTTGTGCTTCGTGGTATTGCCCTTCTTCGGACTGCGTTGTTGTTGATGGCTTCGTTGAGAACGTTTTTCCATTTAGGCGCCTCCTTCAAACATATACGGCTCCTATTTTACCACACTTTCGCGGAAAAGCCTATGCCCGATGTCATTCCCATCATTATTTGAGCGTGACGACGGTCGCGCCCGTGCCGCCCTCGGTGATGTCGGCGAACTGGAAGCTCTCGACATTCCGGTGGCGCCTGAGGTACTCGTGGATGCCCTTCCTGAGGGCTCCCGTGCCCTTGCCGTGGATGATCAGGACCTGCGAGAGGCCCGCCATGACGGCGTCGTCGAGGAACTTGCCGACTACGACTTCTGCCTCGTCGACCATCATGCCGCGGATGTCGATCTCGCGGCCAATCGTCTGGGTCTTCTGCATGAAGGCATTGGACTGACGTCGGGAGGATGAGGCAGCAGGTACGCCCGCCCCCTTCGGCTCCTTCGGCGCATGGTCGAGGAAGCGGCAGGCCGACGCCTTGACCTTCGTGTGCAAGGAGCCGATCTGGACGGTCAGCTCCTTGCCCTGCACCTCGAGCACCGTGCCCTTCTGGTCGAGCTTCTTGACGTAGACGATGTCGCCGGGCTTGATGCTCTTGAGGCTCACGGCCTTGCCGACGCCCTTCTGGGCCATGATGCCCGGGCGCGACTTCTCGAAGGCCTCATTGAGCTTCGCGCGCGCGTCCTGGATGGCCTGCTGGCGTCGCTTGATGCCCTGGTCGTCGAACTGCTCCTTGAGCTCCTTGATGATGGCCTCGGACTCGCGGCGCGTGCGGCGCACCATCGCCGCGCTCTGCTCGCGCGCCTTGCGGATGAGCTCGCCCTTCTTCTTGGAGAGCTCTTCCTTCGTGCGCGCGACCTTGGCCTCGAGCTCGGTGACGCGCTGCTGGCGCTCGAGGATGTCGGCATTGCGCTGTTCGTACATCATCTTCTCGTTCTCGAGCTCGTTGATGACGTGCTCGAACTGCGCGTGGTCGGCCTTGACGAGCTGCTGCGCCCTGAGGATAAGCGACTCGGAGAGGCCGAGCCGGCGGCTGATGGCGAAGGCGTTGCTCGCGCCCGGCATGCCGATGAGCAGCCGGTAGGTCGGCCGCAGGGTCTTGACGTCGAACTCGACGCAGGCGTTCTCGATGCCCTCGCGCGAGTAGGCGAATGTCTTGAGCTCGGAGTAATGCGTCGTCGCGATCGTCGTCACGCGCAGCTGCAGGAGCTTCTCGAGGATGGCCATGGCGAGCGCCGCGCCCTCCTCCGGGTCGGTGCCCGCGCCGAGCTCATCGAGCAGCACGAGGTCATCCTCCTCGACTTCCTGCAGGATGCGCACGATGTGGGTCATGTGCGCGGAGAAGGTCGAGAGGCTCTGCTCGATGCTCTGCTCGTCGCCGATGTCGGCGTAGATGTTCGGATAGACGGCGATGACGGGGTCCGGCGCCGTCGGCAGGTAGCAGCCCGACTGCGCGAGCAGGACCATCGTGCCGAGCGTCTTCATGCTGACCGTCTTGCCGCCCGTGTTCGGGCCGGTAATCAGCAGCATGCGGTAGTCCTCGCCGATGCGGATGTCAATCGGCACGACCTTGTCCTTCGCGATGAAGGGATGGCGCGCCTGCTTGAGGTCCGTGCGGCCCTCGCGGCTCAGCTCGGGGCGATTGGCATCCATGTCCTTGGCTAGCTTTGCCTTGGCAAAGGCGAAGTCGATCGCGCCGAGGATGCGGCAGTTCTCCTGAAGGATGGCGCCCTGCTTGCTGATCTCCGCCGTGAGGTGGCGCAAGATGCGCTGGATCTCCTGCTGCTCGGCGAGCGTCAGCTGCTTGACGTCGTTGTTGAGCTCGACGACGGCCATCGGCTCGATGAAGAGCGTCGCGCCCGTGGCCGACTGGTCGTGGACGATGCCCGGGAAGCGCGAGCGGTACTCCTGCTTGACGGGGATGACGTAGCGCTCGTCGCGGACCGTGACGATGGCGTCCTGGAAGAACTTCTGGTACTCGGCATTGTGGAGGATGCTCGAGATGCGCTCCTTGATGTGTGCCTGGGCGGCGTGGAGCTCACGGCGGATGCGCCGCAGCTCGACGCTCGCGTCCTCGCGCATGGCGCCGTGCTCGTCGACGGTGTTGTCGAGCAGGCGTTCGAGCTGGCCGAGGATCTCGATGCTGCGCGCCCACTCCTTGAGCGTCGGCACGTCTAGCTCGATGTCGCGGAAGAAGCGCTTGACGCTGCGCATGGCCGCGAGCGTGCTCATGGTGTTCATGATCTCGTCGAGGTCGAGCACGACGCCCATCTTCGCCTTCTTGAGCAGCGGGCGGATGTCGAAGATGCCGCCGAACGGCGGCATGGCCGTCTCGAGGACGGTCACGGCCTCTGTCGTCTCGGCGAGCCATTCGGCGACTTCGTCGAAGTCGCTGCTCGGCTCCAGCGTCTCTGCCTGCTCCTTGCCGATGCGCGAGCTGGCCCGGTCCGCGAGCATCTCGCGGATCCGGTCGTATTCCATGATCTTATAGGTTTCTTTTTCCATTATCTACCTCTATCTTAAAGGGTCTTGAAGACTTGACGGATCAGAGCACGCCGCGGAAGTAGTGGCCGCGCGTGATGTCCTTGCCCTCCTGTTCGTGGATCCAGGCGAGCTGGGCCTCCGTGGGCTCGCTCGGGAAATCCATGGCCTTCTTGTAGGCTCTGATGATTGCCGTAATCTCCTTCTCCCCCATGGCCTTGGCCTCGATCTGCAGGGTCGCGATGCCCGCGGGGCGGAACTTCATCGCGTGCGGCAGCATCGAGAGGGTCTTGCTGTTGAGCACGTGCATGTGGCAGAACTGGTCCATCGCGAGCGGGAACAGCGCGTCCTTGCGGTCCTTGAGCGCGAAATGGCCGCGCGTGCAGGGCTGGCTGCACGGGCCCTCGCCGCAGCCGCCTAAAAAGCTTCCGGTCACGCAGTACTCCGAGACCATGAGCTCGAGCTGGCCGTGCACGATGCACGCGAGCGGCAGGTCGGTCTCAGTGGCAATCCTGCGGATCTCCTTGGCCGTGAGCTCCGGCGAGAGCGTCGCGCCCGCGACGCCGTAGTCCTTGAGGAAGGCGAGCGTCTGCTTGTTGAAGGAGATCAGCGAGTAGTCGGCGTGGATGGCAAAGTCCGTCAGGCGCCGCACGAGCGCAAGCGTGCCGATGTTGTGGACGTGGACGGCATCGGGCGGGAAGGCGGCAAAGGCGGCGAGCAAGGTCTCGAGGTGCTTCTGCTGGCCGTCGTGCACGATGCGCGGCGTGTTGAAGTCGATGCGCGCACCGGCATCCTTCGCCATCTGCCAGGCCTTCTCGTACTCCTCGGCTGTGATGATATGGTGATGGTACGAATCGCCGCCAAACAGGATGCCGTCGGCACCGGCCGCGAGCGCGGCCTTGACCTGCGCGAGCGTCGCGACGGCGACGAGGAAGGTCGCCTTCTTTGGGGTCGGCCGCTCCTTGCTATCCTTGAACCGCGGCTCGGGACGGTGCTCGCACGCCTCAATCTCCTTGAGGCGCAACTCGTCGAGCGCTTCGACGGCCTTGCGGCGCGCCTCGTTGATCTCGCTCATCGGCACCATGACCTCGCCCTCGATATCGCAGGAGAGCGACGTCATCTCGTAGACGCTGGTGCCGAGGCGGCTGACCTGCTTGCGGATCACATCTTCTGAGAGCGGCCGCTTGCGCGCGGGCTCGCCGATGAAATCGGTCTTGCCCTCGGCCCTATGACCCTCGGCATCAGCGATCGTCACCGTCAAAGGCTCGCCAATGGCGGCATGAACGGCGATCTCCACGGGGATGCGGCGCACGGGCGCGCCAGAGGCGTACGTCTCCTTGGCGCGCTCCATCAGGCGCGCGTCGTAGACCTTGAAGACGCGGTCGTGGTCGCGCACGGCGGACGGTATCGCAAACGAGACGGTGTCGCCCGCCTCGCCTGCCTCTACCTCGCGGCCCTGCGCGTCCTTCAGGGAGTCGATCGTTGCGGTCACGCGGCCGCCGACCTTGACCCAGAAGTCGACCTGGTCGCCGAGGCCGAGTCGGCCGCTGAGCTTGACGGTGACGATGCGCTCATCCCAGTCGTAGGCCGTGACGCGGCCGACGAGCAGGCCGCGGTTGTTCGGGCGGCGGTCGCTCATCATCGCCTTGCCGGGGCGGCCCTTGAGGTAAGCTACCGTGAAGTCGCGGTTGAAAATCTGCGCGAGGTCGTCGCGCTCTTCCTGCGTGACGGCATAGCCCTTGCCCGCATAATGGGTGTCGATGGCCTCGCGGTAGGTGCGCACGACGGTCGCGACGTACTCGGGGCGCTTCATGCGGCCCTCGATCTTGAGTGACGAGACACCCGCCTCGATGAGGTCGGGGATGACGTCGATCGTGCTGAGGTCGCGCGGCGAGAGCAGGTACGAGCCCGCCTTGTCGCCGAGCACGTCCTGCCCCTTTTCATCGACGAGCGTGTAGGGCAGGCGGCAGGGCTGCGCACAGCGGCCGCGGTTGCCGCTGCGGCCGCCAATCATGCTGCTCATCAGGCACTGGCCCGAGTAGCAGACGCAGAGCGCGCCGTGCATGAAGGTCTCGATCTCGATCGGCGAGTGGGCGCAGATGCTGCGGATCTCCTTCAGGGACATCTCGCGCGCGAGCACGGCGCGCGTGAAGCCGAGCTCCGCAAGCGCCTTGACGCCCTCGATGCTGCTGACGGACATCTGCGTGCTCGCGTGGAGCGGCAGGTCCGGCACCGTCTCATGCGCGACTTTCGCCACGCCGAGGTCCTGCACGAGGATGGCGTCGGCGCCGGCCTCGTAGAGGAAGCGCAGGTAGTCTTTGAGGGGCTCGAGCTCCTCATCGGCCACGATCGTGTTGACCGTCACGTGGATGGCGACATTTCTGAGGTGCGCGAAGTGGATGGCCTCGCGCAGTTCCTCACGGTCGAAGTTGTTGGCATAGGCACGCGCGCCGAAGGCATTGCCCGCCAGATAGATTGCATTTGCACCGTTCTCCACCGCAGCGACAAGTGCCTCGCGGCTGCCGGCTGGTGCCAAGAGTTCAACCAATTTCATTTCCTCCAATATCTGAAAAAACAGCACGAGAACCCCCGTGCCGCTTTCATTCTTCTTACATTCTTGCTTCTTGCATGCTTGCCTGTCAGGGTTTTGCGGAATCCTCTGCGGGGCTGTCCTTCTCCGCTGCGGAGTCCACCTTGCCGCTTTGCCCGGCAGCCTCTGCCTCGAGTTCGAGACGCACAGCGGGGTCTTCGGCAGGCAGCTGCGGCAGGTCGTCGAGCGAGTCGAGGCCGAAGCAGCGCAAAAATACCGCCGTCGTGCCGTAGAGGATAGGCCGCCCAATGACCTGCTTGCGGCCGAGCTCGCAGATGAGCCCGAGCTCCAAGAGCTTGGCGAGCGCACGCTCGACGCGCACGCCGCGCAGTTGCTCGATCTCGGGCTTCGTGATGGGCTGCTTGAATGCGATGATGGAGAGCGTCTCCATCGTCGGCGCCGAGAGGTGGCGGTCGGTGACCTGGCTCAGCCGCTCGACCGTCGCATACGCCTCGGGCCGCGTGACGAGCTGATAGCCGCCCGCGACCTTCTGGACGGTCAGGCCGCTGCCCTCGGAGGTCAGCTTTGCCTGCAGGCTGCGCGCCAGCTCGACCACTTCCGACTCCTCGCAGTCCATGACGGCGGCGATGCCCGAGAGCGGCAGCGGATTGCCCGCGGCAAACAGCACGGCTTCAAGCGTCGCCTCGCGGCTGAGTTCCCCCTGTAGACTGGATTCGTTCTCTTTCATCATTTTTTCTCCCCCCGCCAGGCAATGGTGATGGTCCCGAAGAGATGTGCCTGCTCGACGCTGACGCTCTGCTGCTTGATAAGCTCAAGCAGGGCCAGAAAGGTCACGACGAGCTCGCCGCGCGTGCCGCGCTCGAAGGCATCCTCAAAGCGCATGCGGCCGCCATGTGCCTCAAGCGCCGCTTTGATATCCTCCATCTTGTCCTCGATATGGTAGGGCTCGGGCCTCACGATGGCTGGAGGCAGCCCTGCCTCCTCTTTGATCTGCATGACCTCGCGGAAGGCCGTGACGAGCAGCGAGAGGTCGAGGCTCGCGGGCGGCAGATGGTGCACGGGCAGGTCGAGCGGTGCGCGGCCGACGAAGTGCTCCTGCAGGTCGGCCATCGAGCCGAGCACCTCGCTGACTTTCTTGAAGCGGCGGTACTCGAGCAGGCGCTCGACGAGCTCCTGGCGCGGGTCCTCTTCCTCTTCACTCTCCTCTGCCTTCTTCTTCGGCAGCATCATGCGCGACTTGATCTGCAGGAGTGTCGCGGCCATGACGAGGAAGGCGCTCGTGACTTCCATGTCCATCTCGCGCATCGCCTCGAGGTAATCGAGGTACTGGCGCGTGAGCTCCGCGATCGGGATGTCGTAGATGTCGATCTTGTTCTTCTCGATCAGGTGCATCAGGAGCTCGAGCGGGCCGTTGAAGGCCTCGAGATGGAAGGTATACTTCTTGTTTGTAACGTCCATGCTATCCCACTCAGAAGAACGGCATCAAGATGAGCACGAAGAGCTGCCAGATGAGGCGCTGCAGCGGGATGAAGATCATGCTGAGGACAGGCGTCATGATCAGCACGATGAGGATCAGGAAGCTGTAGCGCTCGAGCCGCGCGTAGGCGTAGGCCATCTTCGGCGGCAAGAGCTGCACGAGCACGTGCGAGCCGTCGAGCGGCGGCAGCGGGATCATGTTGAAAATCGCGAAGTTGATGTTGTAGATGATGATGAGCTGGAAGACCTGGTAGACGCCGACGCTCAGGTGGCCCATCGTGCTCTTGATGACGAGCAGCGCGACGAGCGCGAGGAAGGCCGTCACGAGGTTGGCAAAAGGCCCTGCGAGCGAGACGAGGATGTCGTCGCGGCGCGGCTTCTTGAAGTTGCGCGGGTCGATGATGACGGGCTTGGCCCAGCCGAAGCGCACGAGGAACAGCATGATGAGGCCGATCGGGTCGATGTGCGCGGCCGGGTTCAGCGTCAGGCGCCCCATGAGGAGCGGCGTCCTGTCGCCCAGGGCAACGGCGACGCGCGCATGCGCGTACTCGTGGATGACCATCGCGATGATCAGGCCCGGGATGCCGGCGATGAGGTCGAGCAGGTTGAAATCAAACATATAGACTCCTTTGAATCTCCTTTTCTTTTACTTTGCGGCTTTCTGCTGCGCGGCGAGCATCAGGATGGAGATGACGGACTTCGCATCGACGATGCGGCCGTCCGTGGCCATGGCGACGGCTTCCTCGAGCGGCACCTTGACGACGTTGATGAACTCGTCCTCATCCGTGTGCTGCTTGCCCGGCGTCAGTCCCTCGGCCGCATAGAGGTGGATCTTCTCGTTCGAGAAGCCGACCGTCGTCGCGATCGTCGTGAGCTTCGTGATGTGCTCTGCCGTGTAGCCGGTCTCCTCCGAGAGCTCACGCTCGGCGCAGACGAGCGGGTCCTCGTCCGGCGCGTCGAGCTTGCCGGCCGGCACCTCGAGCGTCACCGCATCGATCGGATAGCGGTACTGGCGCACGAGGATGATGCGGCCGTCCGGTAGCAGCGGAATGACGGACGAGGCACCCGGATGCTTGATCCACTCACGCGTCGCCTCTTTGCCGTTCGGCAGCTTGACCGTGTCGCGCTTGACGTGGAGCAGGACACCGTCGAAGATAGCCTCGCTGCTGATTTTCTTCTCGATCAGATCCTCATACATACCAAAAACCCCCTAGAAATCATATCTTAAATTTACCAGTTTTACCATTCGCCCTATTCTATCACGTTGGGCGCACTTATGCCAGACTCAGGAGAGCACATCTCGCTTGAAGGCATCCTTCTTCATCTTGGCATGCGAGACCATCTCGCGCGCGTTGTCGAGCGAGGCGGTCGTCATGTCGGCGCCCGACGCCATGCGCGCGATCTCGCTGATGCGCTCGCGCTCGGAGAGCGGGCGGATCTGCGTCGCCGTCGTGCCCTCGACCGTGCGCTTCGAGATGTAGAGATGGGCGTCGGCCATGCAGGCGATCTGCGGCAGATGCGTGATGCAGAGCACCTGTTTGTACTGCGCGACGAGCGCGATGCGCTCCGCGACCATCTGGGCCGTGCGGCCGCCGATGCCCGTGTCGATCTCATCGAAGACCATGCTCGGCACGGACGAGTCGCGCGACGAGGCGACCGTCTTGATGGCGAGCGCGATGCGCGAGAGCTCGCCGCCTGAGGCGACCTTCTGCAGGGGCTTCTCCGCCTCGCCCGGGTTGGCCGAGAAGAACATCGCGACATCGTCGCGGCCGTTTGCGCCGTAGTCCTCAGCCTGCTCGACGCGGATATGGAAGCGCGCCTTCGGCATGCCGAGCGCGAAAAGCTGCTCCTCGATGGCGGCGGAGAGGTCCTGTGCCGCTGCCGTGCGCAGTTTCGTCAAAGCGTCCGCCTTCTGTCCGAGTTTCTCCTCGAGCGCGGCGATCTCCTTCTCAAGCGCGGCGATGTCCTCGTCGTAGTTCTCAATCTCCGAAAGCTCCTGTTCGACTTTTGCCTGATGCGCGAGCACGTCGTCAAGTGTCGCGCCGTACTTCTTGCAGAGGCGGTAGATGACATCCATGCGGCTCTGGAGCTGATCGAGGCGCTCGGGGCTGAACTCGACGCTCTCGCCGTAGTCGCGCAGCTCGTACGAGGCCTCCTGCAGGGAGATGTAGGCCTCCTCGACCATCTTCTGGGCATTTTGCAGCGCATCGTCGAAGCGGCCGATCTCCTCGAGGTCCTTCTTGACCTGCGAGAGCGCGGGCAGGACGCCGAGGCCGTTGCCGCCGCCCCCCTCGAGGAACTGATACGACTCCTCGACGGAGCCGACGATCTTCTCCGCGTGCGAGAGCTTGCGGATGTCGGCTTCGAGTTGCTCGTCCTCGCCGGGCTTTAAGTTGGCCTCGGAGATCTCCTTGTCCTGCCAGTGCAGCATGTCGAGACGCTGCGCGTAATCGCGCGAGGCCTGCTGCTTCTCGGCATAGGCCTTCTTCTTCTCGCGCCACTCGCGGTAGACGCACTCGTAGGCAGCCAGCGCCTCGGAGACGTCGGGGTCGTAGCCGTCGAGCAAATGGAACTGATTCTCCTCCTTCAAAAGGGCGAGGTTCTCGTTCTGCCCGTGGATGTCGACGAGATAGGCGCCAATCTGGCGCAGGACGGCTAGCGTGACGTGGCAGCCGTTGACGAGCGCTGTGCTGCGGCCCGCCCGCGTGAGCTGCCGCGTGATGATGAGCTCTTTGTCCGAGTCGTCGATGGCCTGCTGCGTCAGGAGCTCGTGCAGGCCGAGCGACTCGTCCTCGAGCGAGAATACCGCCTCAACGCGCAGCCAGTCGCAGCCCGAGCGCACCATGTCGGCCGACATGCGCGCGCCGAGCACGGCGCCGAGCGAGTCGATGAGGATTGACTTGCCCGCGCCGGTCTCACCGGTCAGGATATTGAGGCCCGGCTGGAACTCCACCTGCACGTGCTCGAGCAGTGCGAAGTTCCAGACCGTCAGTGATTTCAACATGGATGTTTCTTCCTCCTATGGCCCTGCTCAGTCCTGCAGCATGTCGAGGATGCGCTTGCGGACGACGGGGGCCGTTTCCTTTGGCTTGATGACGACGAGGATGCTGTCGTCGCCGGCGACCGTGCCGATGATCTCCGGCCACTTGCAGTAGTCGAGTGCGGCGGCCACGGTATTGGCGCCGCCCGGCAGGGTCTTGACCACGAGGATGTTCTCGCTGTAATCGCAGTCGATGATCGTGTCATTGAAGATGCGCCGCATGCGCTCTTTGGTGAACGCGTAGTTCTCCTGCGCCGGCAGGGCATAGCGATAACGGCCGTCGCCCGTCGGCACCTTGATGAGCATGAGCTCCTTGATATCGCGCGAGACGGTCGCCTGTGTGACGGCAATGCGCCGCTTGCGCAGCTGCGCCGCGAGCTCATCCTGTGTCTCGATGATCTCGTGGCGGATGATCTCGCGTATCAGCTCCAGTCGTCTTTCTTTCATCAATATACCTGCCTTCCTTCTATGATCGATTTATTGCACCTGCTGCCTTACTGTTCACCGCCCTGGCGCCAGAGCTTCGTGCGCAGGATCTGGTAGTAGTCCTTGTCCTCGAACTTGATGATCTCCGCCTGCGCCTCGGACTTCTTGACGATGACCTCGTCGCCGGGCAGCAGCCGGTAGCAGACCTGCCCGTCGAACGTGATGATGGTGTCCTGCGGGATGGAGGCAATCGCGACGTGCACGGTGTCGTCCTCCTGGATGATCAGCGGCCGAATGTTGAACGTATGGGCGCAGATCGGCGTGACGATCAGCGCGCGGACGTTCGGGTTCACGATCGGGCCGCCGGCCGACAGCGAGTAAGCCGTCGAACCCGTCGGCGACGAGATGATGATGCCGTCGGCCTTGCAGTCGAGCAGGTGGCTCTCGTTGATTGTCAGCCCGAGGTGCAGCATGCGCGCGACACCGCCCTTGACGACGATGTCGTTGATCGCATGGCCGAGGAAGCGCTCTTTGCCCCCCGAGCGGACGGAGCCCGCCAAGAGCAGGCGATGCTCGATGTGGAAGTCACCGTCTAAGAGCTTCTGCAGCTTCGTCTCGAGCTCGTGCAGCTCGATGTCGGCCATGAAGCCGAGTGTGCCGATGTTGACGCCGCAGACGGGCACGGCATGGTGGCTGTAGCGGCGGCAGACGCCGAGGAGCGTGCCGTCGCCGCCGATGCTCAGCGCGATGTCTGTGGGCACGTTCTCGATATCCGTGATACCGTAACCCGCATGCTGGAAGAAGCGCGCTTCCTCCACCGGCATGATGACACGTACATCCTTGTCCGCATAGAACGAGAGGATGCGCTGCAGGACGGCCGGCGCCTCCGGCTTATTCGTATTCGGGAAAACCGCTATCGTTAACATAGAGCGCCTCCTTCCCAGGAATCAGTGATCGAGGTCCGCATGGGCATCCGCGACGACCTGCTGCAGCCGCTCTTCCGTCACGGTGTCCTCGCCCTCGGCGCGCGAGAGGTAGATGAGGTACTCGATGTTGCCCTCGGGACCCTTGACGGGCGAATACGTCAATGCGAGCGGGCAGAAGCCGAGGCTGCGCGCAAAATCCGTGACCGTGCGGATGACCTCCGCGTGGACGGCCGGGTCGCGCACGACGCCCTTCTTGCCGACCTTCTCGCGGCCTGCCTCGAACTGCGGCTTGATGAGCGCGACGACTTCGCCTGTCTCTTTGAGCAGCGAGTAGGCAACCGGCAGGACCTTTGTCAGCGAGATGAAGGCCACATCGATTGAGGCGAAGTCCAAGGGCTCACCGATCATCTCCGGCGTGACCGTGCGGATGTTCGTGCGCTCCATGTTGATGACGCGCTCGTCCGTGCGCAGCTTCCAGGCCAGCTGGCCGTAGCCGACATCGATGGCGAAGACCTTCTTCGCGCCGTTCTGCAGCATGCAGTCGGTGAAGCCGCCCGTCGAGGCGCCGATATCGGCCGCGACCTTGTCCTGCAGGCGCACGCCGAATTCTTTCATCGCCTTCTCGAGCTTGAGGCCGCCGCGGCTCACATAGGGGATGTCATGCCCGAGCAGCCGTATCTCTGCCTCAGGTTTCACCGTCGTGCCAGCCTTGTCGATCTTCTGCCCGTCGACGAGAACCTCGCCCGCCATGATCATGCGCTTCGCGCGCTCACGGCTGCCGGCCAGTCCCCGCTCGACGAGCAGGATGTCCAAACGTTCTTTTGCCATTGTCTACCCTTCTGTCTATCTACTGTCTCTCTTACTATCTCAATTCATGCCTCTGGGGCCAGATGGCTCAGCCGCTCGCGCACGCACTCGGCCATCTGCTCGGGCTGCAGGCCGCAGAGCGACAAGAGCTCCTTACGCGTGCCCTGCTCGATGAAGCGGTCGGGGATGCCGAAGCGCACGAGGGGCACCTGCTGGCCGCTGTCTGCGAGGTACTCGGCCACGGCCGAGCCGAAGCCGCCAGCGAGCACATTCTCCTCCGCCGTGATGATGAGTTTTTTCGTCTTGGCCATCGCATCGATGAGCGCTGTATCGAGTGGCTTGATAAAGCGCATGTTGACGACGGCCGCCTCGATGCCCTCCTCGGCGAGGATGGCTGCGGCCTCTTTCACCTGCTCGACCATCGTGCCGACAGCGAGGAAGGCGATGCTGCCGCCCTCCTGCAAGACCTCAGCCTTGCCGACGGGCAGCTTCTCAAAGGAGTCCGTGAGCGCAACGCCGAGGCCGGCACCACGCGGATAGCGCACGGCGGCGGGGCCCGGTATCGCGATGGCTGTCGCGAGCATATGGCGGAGCTCCTCCTCGTCCTTTGGCGCCATGACGCACATGTTCGGCATCTGACGCAGGTACGAGAGGTCGAAGACGCCGTGATGCGTCGGGCCGTCCTCGCCGACGAGGCCGGCGCGGTCGAGGCAGAGCGTCACAGGCAGATTCTGCAGACAGACGTCATGGATGAGTTGGTCATAGGCGCGCTGCGCGAACGTCGAGTAGAGCGCGATGACGGGATGCATGCCGCCGGCGGCCATGCCGGCCGCGAGCGTCATCGCGTGCTCCTCGGCGATGCCGACGTCGAAGAAGCGCTTCGGATAGGCCTTGCCGAAGGCCTTGAGCCCCGTGCCCGACGGCATGGCCGCCGTGATGGCGAGGATGTCGGGCCGGTCTTTCGCGAGCTCGATGAGCGCCTCGCTGAAGACGGCGGTGTAGGACGGCGCACAGCCCGCTTTCTTGGCGGACTTGCCCGTGCTCGGGTCGAAGCAACCGACGCCGTGGAACTTCTCCGGCGCCTGCTCGGCCGGCTGGTAGCCCTTGCCCTTGACCGTATGGATGTGGATCAGGACGGGCCCCTCCATCTCCTTGGCACTCTTGAAGACTTCCTCCATCAGGGCGATGTTGTGGCCGTCGAGCGGGCCGATGTAGTGGAAGCCCATCTCCTCGAAGAGGCTGCCCGGCACGAGGACGGAGCGCACGCCATCCTTGAGGTGGCTCGCCGTCTTGTAGACCTTGTCGCCGATGTGCGGGATGCTCATGAGCAGGCTGCCCATGTCGCGCTTGGCGCGCGCGTACTGCGGCGCGATGCGGATGCGCGAGAGGTACTCGCTCATGGCGCCGACATTGGCGTCTATAGACATCTCGTTGTCGTTGAGGATGACGATGAGCTTCGTGCCGAGGTCGCCGGCGTTGTTGAGCGCCTCGAACGACTCGCCGCCCGTCAGCGCGCCGTCGCCGATGACGGCGATGACCTGGTTCTTCTCCCCCTTGGCATCGCGCGCGAGCGCCATGCCGAGCGCCGCCGAGATGGACGTGCTTGCATGGCCGACGCCGAAGGCATCGTAGGCCGATTCAAAGCGGTTGGGGAAGCCGGTGATGCCGCCCTTCTTGCGCAGCGTCGAGAACGCATCCCTGCGTCCCGTGAGGATCTTGTGGCTGTAGGCCTGATGGCCGACGTCCCAGACGAGCTTGTCCGTGGGGAACGAAAAGACGCTGTAGAGCGCGAGTGTCAGCTCGACCGTGCCGAGGTTCGGCGCGAGGTGCCCGCCGTTCTGCGAGACCGTATCGATGATGAAATGGCGCAGCTCCGATGCCAGCTGCTCGAGCTCGCGGACCGTGAGCTTCTTGACGTCCTCCGGGTTCTCTATGCGATTGAGCAATGGATACATGGAAACACTTCCCATCAATGCAATTTAATTCTTTCGTTCGAGCATATAGCGGACGAGCTGGCGCAGGAAGTCAGCCTCAGGTCCGAAACCATCAAGTGCCGCGACAGCAGCGTCCACCGTCTCCTTGGCGAGGCGCTGGGCCTCCTCAAGCGAAGTCAGCGTCACGTACGTCGACTTCTCGTTGCGCAGGTCGCTGCCGACCGGCTTGCCGATGAGCGCCTCGTCGCCCGTCACGTCAAGGATGTCGTCCGTGATCTGGAAGGCGAGACCGAAGCCCTCGGCATAGGCAGTCAGGGCCGCGAGCTGTTCTTCGCTTGCACCCGCGAGGATGGCGCCGCTGCGCAGGGCCGCGCGGAAGAGTGCCCCCGTCTTGCCCATGTGCATCTTGCGAAGCGTCTCCATCGGGATGCGGTGGCCCTCCGACTCGAGGTCGATGGCCTGGCCGCCGACCATGCCGTTCATGCCGGCCGCCGTGCTGATCTCCTGCACGGTGCGCAAGAGCGTCGCGGGGTCCGTGTGCTGCTGGCGCCCGATGACCTCGAAGGCCAGCGTCAAGAGAGCGTCGCCGGCGAGCACGGCCATGCCGTCGCCAAAGACCTTGTGGTTCGTCAGCTTGCCGCGGCGGTAGTCGTCGTTGTCCATCGCGGGCAGGTCGTCGTGGATCAGGGAATACGTGTGGATCATCTCGAGCGCGCAGGCCGTCGTCAGGTAGTCCGTGCCCTTCGCGCCGACGGCATCCGCGGCCGCCATCAGGAGGATCGGGCGCAGGCGCTTGCCGCCCGCCATGAGGCTGTAGCGCATCGACTCCGCGAGGCGCGCATCAAGAGGCGGCTCCTTCTCCAGTTCCTTGACGAGCTGCTTCTCGACCAGCTGCTGACGCTCTTTCCAAATTTCCTTCAACATAGTGTTCAATCCCCTCATCCCTCAATATCCAACTTGCTCTCCTCGACTTTTCCTGTCGCTTCCTCTTCTTTGACGAGCAGGTCCATCGTCTGCTCGGCGCGCTCGAGGGCGCTCATGCAGTTCTTGGCGAGGCCGACGCCCTCCGAGTAATGGCTCATGAGGTCCTTGAGCGTCAGGTCGCCGCCCTCCATCTCCTTGACGATGCCCTCGAGCTTTTCCAGAGATTCTTCAAATGAGAGCTCTTTCTTTCTTGGCATGCGTAACATCCTTTCTATCTCTATCGTCTCAATCGTCTGGATTGCTTTATCGCTATGGTCATGCTCTGCCCTCTGTGCCAGCGGCTGATTCGACGCGGGCCGTGAGACGGCCGTCCTTCAGCGTGACCGTCAGGCGGTCGCCCTCGTGCACGGCGCGGACGCTCGTGACAGGGCTGCCCTCTTTCTCGACGATGCCGTAGCCCTGGCGCAGGATGTGCACGGGGTTCAGGTAGTCGAGCTGCTGCAGCGCGATCTCGAGCGCGTGGCGCTTCTCCTTCATTTGGCTCTTCATCAGCGCATCGAGGCGCGCCGTGGCGTGGTCGAGCCGCTGCGTGCGGCTCGCGAGCAGGAGCTGCGGCTTCTGCAGGGCCGCACTGCGGCGGCAGGCGTCGAGGCGCAGCCGCTTCTCCTGCAGCTGGCGCTTTCCCTGCTGCGCGAGGCGCGCCATGAGGCTCTCCGTGTAGCGCAAGAGCTCCGCGCGGTCCGGCACGGCGAGCTCCGCCGCCTGCGACGGCGTCGCGGCGCGCTGGTCGCTCGCAAAATCGGCGAGCGTGAAGTCCGTCTCGTGGCCGACGGCCGAGATGACGGGGATCTTCGAGGCATAGATGGCCCGCACGACGGGCTCCTCGTTGAACGCCCAGAGGTCCTCCATCGAGCCGCCGCCGCGGCCGACGATCAGCACGTCGACGGGGTACTTCTCATTGAAAAAGGCGATGGCCGCCGCAATCTGCGCGGCCGCCTCCTCGCCCTGCACGAGCACCGGCTTCAGCACGAGCTGCACCGAAGGCCAGCGGCGCTTCGAGACATGATAGATGTCCCGCAGTACAGCGCCCGAGATTGAGGTGACGATGCCGATGCGCTTCGGGAAGCGCGGCAGCGGCTTCTTGTGCGCGGCGTCGAAGAGACCTTCGGCCGCAAGCCTCGCTTTGAGCTGCTCAAAGGCCAGCGCGAGGTCACCCGCGCCCTCCGGCACCATGCGGTCGGCGTAGAGCTGGTAGACGCCGTCGCGCTCGTAGACCGAGATGTTGCCGCTGACGACGACCTGCATGCCGTTCTCCGGCCGGAAGCGCAGGCCCTGCGCGCGGCTACGGAACATCACACACTTGATGCACGAATTGGCATCCTTGAGCGTGAAGTAGCAGTGGCCCGAGGCGTAGCAGCGGAAATTCGACAGCTCCCCGCGGACCTGGATGCAGCCGAGCACGGGCTCGCGCTGGAACATCCGCTTGATAAAATTCGTGACTTCACTGACGCTGTGGATCTCCACGGCAGCACTCCTCCTCCATCTTGCTTTTTCAGATTCCCGTATGACAAGAAAGAGCCAGACAAAAGTCTGGCCCCCTTCTTATGTCACTGCGCGCTTTTCATGATGGCGCCGAGAATCCCGTTCACATAGCGGCTGGAGTCATCCGTACCATACTTCTTTGCCAGTTCTACCGCCTCGTTGATGGCGATGTTCGGTGTGAGCTTCTCCTCGGCAAAGCACATCTCGTACGTCGCCATGCGCGTGAGGTTGCGGTCGACGGCCGCCATGCGCTCCACCTTCCACTCGCGCGAGTTCGCCGCGATCTGCGCATCGATCGCCTCGAGGTTCGCGCGCGTGCCGTGCACGAGCTGCGCCACGAACGCGCGGTCATGCGCGCTCATCGCCTCGGCCTCGCCGAGCGCCGTATCGATGGCGAGCGTCTCCTGCATCTCTTCCTGATCGGCCGACTCCGCCGGATTCAGGTCTAACTGGAAGAGCGCCTGCAGCGCGACTTCCCTTGCTTGTCTACGACTCATTCTAACCTTCTAACCTTCCTTATCGTTACTGTTCACTGGTCACTGGCCGCTGGTCTCTGTTCCTGACGCTGACCGCGCCGTCAGCGCAGCCGGTTGATGCGGTCGAGGAACGCATCGGCAATCCTGCCGAAGAAGTCTTCCTCGCGGTCGGCCTTCCTGCCGATGTAGAGGCCGACTCCGCCGCAGAGCACGATGAAGGCCGTGCGCCAGAAGCCGATCAGCAGGATCATGAGTGCCAGGACGATGCCGACAAAAAGGCCGAGGCACTGCCCGCGGTCCTCCTGCCAGACCATCGCCAGCCATTCCTTGAATTCTTCTTTCATCTTTCCACCGCCTCACGCCTCAGACGACACGGCGCTTGCCCTCAGGCAGCGCATCGGTGATGCCCGTGATGTGCGATTCGACTGCGACACCTTCAAGGCCCATGGTCTCCTGGAGCTGCGCGCGGATGGCCGCGGCGGCAGTCTCTGTGAGCGGGCCGACCGGCGTATGGCTGCCGACCGTCAGGTCGAGCACGAGGCGCAGCGTCTCCGGCGCTTTGCTCGTGGCGCGGACGCGCTGGACGCGCACCTTCACCATGCGGACGCCGCGCATGCCTATGAGCGTCTGCTCCGCCATCGCGCGAATGGCAGGCAGCGCGACGCGGACGCCGCCCTGCTCATTCTGCAGCAGGATGAAGTCGCCGCTCTCGCGCGTGCGCTCCGCACGGCCTCGCAGCGAGACGCCGAGCAGGTGGAGTGCGAGCACGAGAACGACGACGGAAGCGGCGACCGTCTCGCGGCGGGACAGGATGTAATGGAGTTCATTGAGCCAGACCGGCTCTGGCACGGCCCCCATGCAGAGCAAGAGCATGAGCACGGCGAGCAATGCCAGCCCGATCATCAAGACAAACAGCAAAAAACGGTTGATAATCCCCATAGTATCCGCCTCGCTCCAGGTCAGCGCACGCGTACCTCATCCTGCTTCGTCGTCTCCTCGGGGAAGCCGACGCCCTGTACATGGACATTGACCTCGACGACCGAGAGCCCCGTCATCGTCTCGATGGCCTGCTTGACGTTCTCCTGCACCGCGAGAGCGATGTCCGGGATGCGCACGCCGTACTTGACGATGATGAAGAGGTCGACAGCGGCTTCCTTCTCGCCGACTTCGACCTTGACGCCCTTGGCGAAGTTCTTGCGGCCGAGCATCTCTGCGATGCCGCCCGCGATGCCGCCGCTCATGCCGGCGATGCCGTCGACTTCCGTCGCGGCCAGGCCTGCGATGATGCTGACGACCTCATCCGCAATGCGGATGGCGCCGAGACTCGAATCCTTCTTGACGATTTCTTTTTCGTTTGCCATGATAAAGGCCCCCTTGCCTGATTTAGAGTGTATCAGTTGCGACTCAACAGATGCACAGCAGGCGCATAACATGCTCCTGTCATGCATATTTATACTGTATTATTCGCTGGCTCAAACGCTTTTTCCTGCCCAAACAAAAAAAATAAAATGAAAGAAATGCAGCTGTCACACCAGTTGCATGAGATGCCTGACGTGACAGCTGCTCAAAAAAAGCAAATTATGCGCGCTCGATGTAGTTGCCCGTACGCGTATCGATGCGGAGCGTATCGCCTTCGTTGACGAAGAGCGGCACGCGGACTTCGTAGCCCGTCTCGACCTTGGCGATCTTCGTAGCGCCCGTCGCCGTGTTGCCCTTGACACTCGGCTCGCACTCGACGACCTTGAGGTTGACGGAGTTCGGCAGCTGGATGCCGATGATGCGGCCCTTGAACGTCTGCAGCGAGACTTCCATGTTCTCCATGAGGTAGTTCAGCGCATCGCCGAGCTGCTCCTTGTTGAGCTCCGTCTGCTCGTACGTCTCCGTGTCCATGAACGTGTACATGCCATCAGCCTCGTAGAGGTACTGCATGTTGCGCGTCTCGAGGTGAGCTGCCGGCATCTTTTCATTCGGATTGAAGGTACGCTCTACCACTGCACCCGTCTCAACATTCTTGATCTTCGTGCGAACGAACGCAGCGCCCTTGCCTGGCTTTACATGCTGGAAATCAACGATCTGCCAGACACCGCCATCAATTTCAATCGTCAAGCCCGTGCGGAAATCAGTACTATTAATCATTCACTTACGCCCTCCAAAAATTCCATAATTTCATAGTCGAATTCAAGATACAAAACGTATCATAACATTCTTTATTATAATCAACTTGCGGTCCATCGTCAAGCACTGCGGCTCAGCAGATCTCGAGGAGTGCCTTCGAGGACTTCGTCAGGCGCTCGCTGCCCGTCTTTGTCACGAGCACGGTGTCCTCGATGCGCAGGCCGCCCCAGCCCGGCAGGTAGACGCCCGGCTCGTCGGTAATCAGCATGCCCGGCATGAGATGCTCGCAGGTGCTCGACGGCGAGAGGCGCGGCTCTTCGTGGATCTCGAGGCCGAGGCTGTGGCCGAGGCCGTGGCCGAAGTACTGCGCCAGGTCATACTTCTTGAGGAATTCGCGCGAAGCGGCGTCGATCTCTTTGCCGGATTTTCCCGGCGCGATGGCCGCTAGCACCATCTCCTGCGTGCCGAGCACGGCCTCGTAGACCTCGCGCTGGCGCGCCGTCGCCTCGCCGACGCAGACCGTGCGCGTGATGTCGGAGCAATAGCCCTCGAATTTCGCGCCGTAGTCCATCGTCACGAAGTCGCCTGCTTCGATGACCTTTTCCGTCGCCGTGCCGTGCGGCATGCTGCCGCGCAGGCCCGAGGCGACGATCGTGTCGAAGGACGGCTTCTCCGAGCCGGCCTCGCGCATGACCTGCTCGAGGCGCGCGGCGACCTCGATCTCCGTGCGGCCCGGGCGGATGAAGTGCACGATGTCCTCAAAGGCCTTGTCGGCAATGGCGCAGGCGCGGCGGATGTAGCCAATCTCCTCTTCATCCTTGATCTGGCGCAGGGCGTCGAGGTCGAGGGACACCGAGAAGTCGACGCCCGTCAGCCAGCCCTTGAGCGCCGCATAGTCCGCATAGACGATCGCGCGGCCCTCGAAGCCGACATGCTGGCAGCCGAGCTTCAAGAGGAGCTCCGCCGTCTTCTTCAGGAGGCCGTGGCGATGCTCGACGACGGTGAAGAGCGGCGCCTGCTTCTCGGCCTGCTCCGTGTAGCGGTTGTCCGTGACGAGCAGCGCCTCGTCCTTCGTGACGACGAGCGTCGTGTCGTCGCCGCGGAAGCCGCTGAAGTAATGAAGGTTCACGTATTTAGTCACGACGACTGCGTCGAGCCCCTTCTGCTGCAGAAGAGCGCGCAGTGCGGTCAAACGGTTGGCATTCAAAGGATCATCCCCCTATGGAATCTATGGAATATACGCTCACTCCGCCCGGTTGAGTTTGTAGATGATGGCCTCGAGCGCGGCGAGGTAGCTCTCGACGCCGAGGCCGCAGATCTGGCCCATCGCCACCGGCGCGAGCACCGACGTGTGGCGGAACTCCTCGCGCTGATGGATGTTCGAGAGGTGCACCTCGATGACCGGCACGTCGATCGCCGCGATGGCGTCGCGAATGGCGATGCTGTAATGCGTGAAGGCCGCCGCATTGAAGATGATGAAGTCGAACTTGTGGTTGGCCTGCTGGATGGCGTCGACGAGGTCGCCCTCGTGGTTCGACTGGTAGAACGCCGTCTCGATGCCCGCCTCAGCGGCGCGCGCGGCAATCATCGTGTTGATATCGTCGAGCGTCGTGTAGCCGTAGATCTCCGGCTCGCGCGTGCCGAGCAGGTTGAGGTTCGGCCCATGCAGTACAAGGATACGTGGCATAAAAATCCCTCCATTTAAAACATATTTCTATAAAAAAAATAAAGCGGGTCAAAAGACGGCTGCGCCGGCTTTTCCCGCCTCAAATCCTGCCAGATGGCCCTCTATGCGGGCCATGCAGTTGCTCAGTAACGGACGACAAAGCGCGTCTCATCGGACACGGGCTCAATCGGCTCGAACTTCAGCTCTTTAACCTTGATGAAGTAATTGCCTTCACGGATCAGCACCGAAAGCTTGTCGACCTTTGCAGGGTCGCCCTGGATCTCCATCTCGACGCTGCCGTCCTCCATGTTACGGATCCAGCCCGTCAGGCCGAGCTCGGAGGCGTGCTGCTGCACGAACATGCGGAAGCCGACGCCCTGAACGCGGCCAGTGGCTCTGCCAAAGTAACGAACGATTCCTGTGGATTCTGCCATAGAAAGCCCTTCTTTCCTCTGCCCTGCGCGCAGCTCTGCTGCTCTATGCTGCTATACCATGTATCACGGCATCACGGCCTGCCTCAGATATCGCGGCGCAGGATCGTATACGGTTCAACCGGCTTGTCCATGCGGATCTTGATGATCTGCTGGGCATGAGGGGCGACCTCGATGGGATTGCCCTCCTCGTCAAGCATATCAGAAAGTTTCTGGCGATACAAGGGGGCATTTGGCTGAAATACTTCAATTTCTTGACCGAGTTTCATGTTATTGCGCTGCTCGACCGTGGCGTATTGCGTATCCGGGTCGTACGAGCGCACGAGTCCGATGAACTCCGACGTCTGCTGGTACGACGAGGTGCCGTAGAGCTGGTCGTCGGCGTCGGGCTGGTGGTAGTAGAAGCCCGTCGTGTACGGGCGGTGCGAGACCTTCTCAAGCTCGTCGAGCCACGGTTGCTCGATCTGGAAGTGCTCGGGGTCCTCGAAGTAGGCGTCGATGGCGAGGCGGTAGGCACGGGTGACGCTCGCCACATAGTGGACGCTCTTCATGCGGCCCTCGATCTTGAGGCTCTCGACGCCGCTCTCGATGACGTCCGCGATGTGCGGCAAGAGGCACATGTCCTTCGAGTTCATGATGTAGGTGCCGCGCTCGTCCTCCTCGATCGGGAAGTACTTGCCCGGCCGCGTCTCCTCGACGAGCGCGTACTTCCAGCGGCACGACTGCGCACAGCTGCCGCGATTGGAATCGCGTCCCGTGAAGTAGTTCGAGAGCAGGCAGCGACCCGAGTACGAGATGCACATCGCGCCGTGCACGAACATCTCGAGGTCGGCCTGCGTCTTCGCGCGGATCTCGCGGACTTCCTTCAGGGACATCTCGCGCGCGAGCACGACGCGCTTCGCGCCGAGCTTCTGCCAGGCATTGACCGTCGCCCAGTTCGTGTTGTTCGCCTGCGTACTGATATGGAGCTCCATCTCCGGGATGATCTCCTTCGCCATCATGAAGACGCCGAGGTCGGCGACGAGCAGTGCGTCGACGCCGATCTCCTGCAGGTAGCGCAGGTAGTCCGGCAGGCCCGCGAGGTCGCTGTTGTGCGGGAAGATGTTGACCGTCACATAGACCTTCTTGTGGAGTGCATGGGCGAATTCGACCGCCTCGCGCAGTTCCTCCTTGGTGAAATTGCCGCCAAGCGCGCGCAGCCCGTAGAGCTTGCCGCCGAGGTAGACGGCATCGGCGCCATAGAGCAGCGCCATCTTCATCTTCTCGAGCGTCCCGGCCGGGGCCAGGAGTTCCGGTTTCTTCAACATGTATCTCCTCCGATTCTCATTTATCTTTCGTCTTCCGGGTGCACGGCATGGCGACGCGAGACGGCCAGCCCGTCGCCGCGCGCAAAGATCTCCGTCGTGTAGCCCGCTGCATGGCTCGTGAGCTCGATGTACTGACGCAGCCGCTTGACGATCGTGCGGTAGCGGCGCGGCGCCTTCTCCGTGCCCATGACGTAGCCGCGGAACAGGACGTTGTCGGCCACGATGGCCGCATCCTCCGTCAGCAAGGGCTGTATCTTCTCGAAGTAGTCGACGTACTGGCCCTTGGCCGCGTCGATGAAGACGAAGTCATACTTGCCCGTGAGCTCCGTCAGGAGCTCGCCCGCATCGCCCTGCAGGAGTTCGATGCGGGCCGCGTAGGGCGAGCGCGCGATGAACGCACGCGCGAGCGCGGCGCGCTCCTCCGAGAGCTCGAGCGTCGTGACGCGCGCGTCCTCGGCCCCATTGGCGGCGAGCAACAGGGCCGAGTAGCCGATGGCCGTGCCGATCTCGAGCACGCGGTGCGGCCGCAGTTCGCGGATGACCGAGAGGAAGACCTTGCGGCCGTTCTCGTTGATGATCGGGACATGGTGCTCGGCCGCATACGCTTCCATCTCCCGCAGCAGTGCTGCAAATTCACTTGTATCGCTTGTATCTGTCATATATACCTGCCTTGTTCACGCGCCTCAGCGGACCTGCTCGACGATGGCGAGGTGCTCGTCATACGTCTGCGAGTAATGGTTGTGGCCCTGGCGGTCGGCGACGAAGTAGAGGTAGTCGGTGTTCGCTGGGTTCAGCACCGCGAGGATGGACTTCATGCCCGGGCTCGCGATTGGTCCGGGCGGCAGGCCCTCGTGCTGGTAGGTGTTGTAGGGCGAGTCGATCTTCGTGTCCTCGATCGAGACGTCCTCCTTCGGGCCGGCCATGAGGTACTGCAGCGTCGTGTCCGACTGCAGCGGCATGCCCATCTGCAGGCGCTTGAAGAAGACCTGCGCGATGATTGGGCGGTCCTCATCGTAGCGCGCCTCCTTCTCGACGAGCGAGGCCAGCGTGATGAGGTCGTGGATGGAGAGGCCCTTTGCCGCGGCCTGCTGGCGCAGCGCCGGCGTCAGGCGCGTGTCGAAGTCCTCCGCCATCATCTTCATGATGCCTTCGGCGGAAACATCGCTGTGGATCACGTACGTATCCGGGAAGAGATAGCCCTCCGCCGCATAGCGCACATTCGGACGCTTCTTCATGTAGTCGTAGGGCGCAAAGTCCTTCGCCTCGGCGAGGAACTCCTGCTCGTCGACGAGGCCTTCGTCGGCGAGACGCTTCGCGATCTCCTTGATGCCGAAGCCCTCCGGTATCGTGAACTTGACGACCGTCGTGTCGCCCGCGACGAGCTTGTCGAGCACGGCCTGCTCGTCCATATGCGGCGTGAACGCATACGTGCCCGTCTTGAACTTGCCCGCATCGCCCTGCAGCTTCATGAGCCACCAGAAGCGCAGGCGGCTGTCGATGACACCGAGCTGCATCAGGCGGTCCGAAATCTCCGACGCCGTCGTGCCCGGCTTGACGACCATGTAGATGTTCTCCCCGGCATCGCGGTCCGACCGCTCGATGGTATGTGAGGTGCCAAAGGCGAGGAAAAGACCAGCGCCGAGCAGGACGGCTGCGACGACCGCAATGGCCGTCCACTTCTTCCAACCGAGATTGAGCACCGCCGCGCGGAGCTTCTCAAAGCGTGCGGGCTCCGCCAGCACGTTGCCCTTATCACCCGTGTCTTCCTTATTTTCTTTTGCCCCTTGCTTCTCAGCCTTGCCCTCCGGCTTTGCCTTGTCTGCCGTCTCTTTCTTGACAGGCTCAGCAGACTGCTTCAGCGGCTTCTTTGCGGCAGTCGCTTTCTCCGCCCCATCAGACTCAGCTTTTTCAGCTGTCGGTTCATCTTTGGAGGCCCCGTCCGACTTTTCATGATTGGCCGCCTCTTGATCCGACTGCTGTTCATCCGGCTTGACGGCAGGCTCTGCCGACTGCGTTCCAGCCTCTTGAGCCTCCGATTCCTTCGGCGCCTTCGGTCCCTCTGCTCCTGCACCTTCGGATGCTTCCGGCCGCTCTGTGCTCTTTGCCGGCTGCTCGCCGGCCGACTGCTCGGTCAGCGACTCCGGCGCGTTCTTCTTTCCATCCTGCATAAAAATTCTCCGTACATGAAAAAGCCGCCATCCAGATGGATAGCAGCAATCATTTCGTCATTCAGTCCTTTTCGGCTTCGTCGACCAGTGCGTTGTACGCCTGCTGGACGGCCTCGAACTCCTCGTCCGTCGGCTCGACGTACTCATCCTCACCGTCGTCGTTCGTGACGATCTTCGCGATGATGACGTCTTCATCGTCGTCTTCGCAGCCGCAGCCACATGTATGCGTGTGCTCCTCATCTTCATCGTGGATGCCGACGAGCAGCGCGTATTTCTCTTCCTCCACCGGGATGATCATCTCTTCACGGTAGTAGTATTCGTTGCCGTCCTCGTCCGTCATGACGACGACGATGTCGTCTTCATTCATCATATCATCTGCCATAGGTCTCGCCCTTCTTTCTGATTCCTATCCAAATATAAACGACTGTAGATAACTGCCTTCATTTTAACGTATCGCGGGAAGGCTTGTCAACGCTTGCTGTCCAAAAAGCCCTGCAGGATGAAGACAGCCGCCATCTTGTCGATGACCTTCTTGCGCTTGCGGCGCGAGACATCTGCCTCTATGAGCGAGCGCGTGGCCGCGACCGTCGAGAGGCGCTCGTCCCAGAAGAAGACCTCCACGTCGGGATACGCCTTCTTGACCTCCGCCATGAACTCCTTGACGATGGCGCAGCGGTCGCCCTCCGTGCCGTCCATGTTCTTCGGGAGTCCAGAGACGAGCGACTTCGTCTCGTATGCATCCATGAGCTCGCCGAGCCGCTTGAGGTCGTCCTCGAGCGACTTGCGCCGGATTGTCTCGACGCCCTGCGCCGTGAGCCCCAGGAGGTCGCTGACCGCGATGCCGATCGTGCGGTCGCCGATATCGAGTGACATGTAACGCTTCATTTCTTGTTTCCCTTTTCCAGATACGAGCGCACGAGCTCCTCTAAGAGCTCATCGCGCTCGAGCGTGCGGATCTTGCTGCGCGCATCATTGTGGCTCGTCACATAAGCCGGATCGCCCGAGAGCAGATAGCCGACGAGCTGGTTGATCGGGTTGTACCCCTTCTCCTCCATCGCCGCGCAGACCGAGCGGATGATCTTCTCCGCCTTATTCTCATCGTTCCCAAAGCGGAACATCATGGTCTCTTCATTGTTTGCCATAGTTCATTCCTCCAAAAGCACTCTTGCGGGCTCGCCCGCTCTGTTGCTTCTATCTTACCACATCTTGGCTTTGAAGACCATCATACGCCCTCTTCCTATAGTTTTCCTGAAAGAGGCCCAGATTTCGATGATTCAGCAGCCCGGATCCCGTTCGGCGGCTCTCTTGCCCCGCCGGCGCCGTGCCCGGCGTCTCATCGCGGTCGAGATTGTACCCACAAGCGTTCGCGTACCGAGGCAGGAAAGCTGCAGAGCATGACATCCGCCATGATGGCATCTGCATCTGCCCGCCCAAGGCTCTGCACCGTATGTAACGAATCATGTGCCATCATCTCCTAAAATTTGGTAACAAAAAGCACTTTGCATGATTCGCAAAGTGCTTCTATGCGATTATGCAATTCAGCATTCTTTAAGCAAAGATATCCTTCAATCTCTGTCGAATCGGATTATTTTCGAATTCCTTCTGAATCTCTTCTCTGATTTTTTTGCGTTCTTCAGGATCTTTCGTTTTATCCAAGAAGTCCCACAGTTCTGACTCGCGTTCTGTCGGCTGAATCATCATTGTGCATCCCCTCTTTCATCCTCTGTGTCAGCTTCTTAGCATACAGATTTTTGTACGACAGATTCTCAGGTTTATCGTTTGTGCTTTTTACATATCACATAGCCAGCTTGCGGAACGCTTCTTCCGTCATGCCGGCACGCTTAGCCGCTTCTTTCACCGTGATGACGCCGTCATGCACGAGTTCCATCAATACTTTCCAGCGGCCTTCAGCATTTCCTTCAGCCTTTCCTTCTTCGCGCCCTTCTTTACGGCCTTCCTCACGGCCTTTTTCCTCACGGCGGCGTAATTCCATATAGAATGTCATGTATTCCACCTTCATTTCTTTGTTCTCTTTCGCTGCTTCTACAGCATCTGCGATGCTCTCGGTAAACTTCCCTTGCGGAGACTTGCCCTCGATATAGTCGAGGAATGCGGCGAGATCATGGTTGATGCCTTCGCGCCTGCCTTTGCTGTTCAGGAAAATTTTCGTCGTTTCATCACCCATGAGGAAATGCGGCTCTTCCTGGCACGTCTCACGGAACGTGTAGAGACTGCGGCCTTGTCCCAGTTCAATCCGTTCGAACGGGTCGAACGTACAGATGAAGATGATGTATGTCCGGCGCAGTTTCGTGTAGAGCTCGCCTTTGTTCAGCACGTCCATGTCCATCATCGCCTGGTAATAGCGCGTGCGCTTCGGCAGCTCGTCAGGGGTGGCGTAGTCCGTCGTCTGCATCTCGATGTCATAGAGCGTTCCCTGCTCATCTTCGACATAGACATCGAGCCGCACGCTCTTGCTGTCACGGCGGATGCGGATGTCCTTCTCCGTCTCCGGGAAGGTAATCTTACGGATCTTGATGTTCAGGATATTCTCGATCAGCCGCTTGCAGAGCCGCTTTTTGCGCATGACCTTCTGGAAGATGAAGTTATCCGCGATGGTCAGGTTCTCCCAGGCTTTCAACGCATTCATTCGATCCTGTCTATCCTGCTGCTTCATTGGCATGCCCCCTCTCTATTCTCTTCTCTATTATTATACCCTACTAGCCGAAAACGTGACAAGCAAAAAGCACAGAGCACCCGTCAAGTGTCATCTGTGCCTTTGAAATTCACTGTTCGTTCAGGGCATCGTTCAGCGCAATGGCGAGCTGGTCGGCGCACGAGGTGCCGCGCCCGCCGCAGTCGTTGCCCTTGAGCAGGACCGCTACATTCTTGGGGTCAGCGCCTTCGAGCAGCTTGCTGATGGCACTGAGATTGCCCGGGCAGCCGCCGATGAAGCGCACATCGTGGAGCCTGCCCTTCTCGTCAATGGCAAACGTGATCTGCTTGGCACAGACACCCTGCGGGGTAAAGGAATACGTCTTCATGATTTCACTTTCTTTCCCAAATATTCTCCTTCATTATACGCCATCCACATGCCATCCGCCAAGTAGTGGATGATTCGTCACGATACTCAGCAGGACTTCATGGTGCTACATCGAAATCTAAAAATAAGAAAACCTACTAAGGAGATGCCTAATCATGTACAAGCCGCTTACCGTCACTGCGATATATCCGTTCGACAAGAATCCCACGCGCGCGGAGTGGGAAGACTACGACTACATGATGCAACGGGCGGGCACTTCCAACAAGTACGTGCTCGTGCAGGAAGGGCCGTACGACTACTACATCTACTTTGCCGAGGACGATCCGCGGTTCCCGGACTACCTGATCGGCAAGCTCGACGCAGAGTCGGTGCAGAAGCTGTTGCGCAAATGCCCGGCCAACCGCTACAAGGTGAGCTGGCGCCAGAACTACTACGGAGATTTCATCTTCCGGGATGGCAGCCGGAAGCTCAACGTGCGGGCCGGCGGCATCTTCACGCTGGAAGTCAGCCACTGGGTCTGTCCGCACTGCGGCCAGATGCTGCTCGACAAGGATACGACCTGCAAGTACTGCGGCAAGCCGCGGCCCAGCGAGACGATTCCCACGGAGCAGCACGGCAAGGGCCCGGTTGACTCATTCGTAGTCCCCTCGTACGATGAATGGGTCTGCCAGGTCTGCGGCACGCGAAACACGACGCACAACTACTGCGGTGAATGCGGTGCCCGCAAAGGAACGAACCGCCTCGTCGTGCCATCGCGCTGATTTCGCTGTTATCCAACCGCATAATCGCATAAACGCAGAAAGCACAAACGACCTCTATGGATCGTTTGTGCTTTTTGTCGCGCCGTCTCAGAGCGCTCCCTTGTCCAGGCGAGCCCGAATCAAGGGCTTGATGCCGCCGTGCTGCAGGATGTCCATGATGTAGTCGCTCAGCGGCTCTGCCTGCACGGAGGTGCCGGCGGTCTCATTGGTGATCGTACCGGTGATCAGGTCGACGGCTGCCGTATCGCCATTGTGGAAGAACGTGCCGATGCCCTTGCAGGTAATGACCGGCAGGCCGAGGTTGATGGCGTTGCGGAAGAAGATGCGGCCGAATGATTCCGCGAGGATCGCGCCGACGCCGATGCCCTTGAGTGTCATGACGGCATGTTCACGCGAGGAGCCGCAGCCGAAATTGCGGCCCGCGACGAGGATATCGCCGGGATGGAATCTCTTGACGAGGTCCGGCATCGCGCTGCCGCTCATCGCATACTTGCGGATGTCTTCGATTTCCGTGTACTCCACGTATTTGCCCGGATAGATCTGATCCGTGTCCACATTGTCGCCGAACACGAATACCTTCCCACGGACCATCTGCGCCATTGCTTTCTTTTCTTCTGCGTTCATCATGCCTGCTCCCCTTTCTCATCCAGATACTGGCGCGGGTCTGTCACCACGCCGTTCCTGGCCGCTGCGGCAACGGAGGCCGGCGAGCCAAGATAGATACGCCCCTTGACGCTGCCCATGCGGCCGGGGAAGTTGCGGTTCGTCGACGACAGGCAGACCTCGTCAGCGGCCAGCAGGCCCTGATGGATGCCGAGGCAGGCGGCGCAGCCCGATGCCGTCAGCGTCGCACCGGCGGCCAGCAGTGTCTGGATGTAGCCCTTCGCCAGGCACTCCGCAAGCACAGCCTTTGAAGCCGGCACCATCACCATGCGCGTCCCCGCGGGGATGTGCTGGCCAGCGAGGATCTTCGCCGCCACCGCGAAGTCTTCGGTGCGCCCGCCCGTGCAGGAACCTAAGTAGGCCTGGTCGACATGCATGCCAGCATAAGCCGACAATGCCTGCACATTGTCCACGCTGAACGGGGCGGCCAGTTGCGGCTCGACCTCGCTCACATCGAAGGTGAGGTCCGCCGCGTAGACGTAATCCGCATCGGTCTCGTAGACCGTGAAATCCTGACGGCCGCGCTCCTTCAGGAACTGCAGGGTGATCGCATCCGGCTGGATGTAGCTCGTCTTGGCACCCATCTCCGTCGTCATGTTGCAGAGCGCCATGCGCTCCGAGATGCTCAGCTGCTGCAGGGCAGAGCCAGCGAATTCCACGGCCTTGTAGACCGCGTAGTCGGCCTTGAGTTTCCCGATGATGGACAGGACGATGTCCTTGGCATACACGCCAGCGGGGAGCTTTCCGGTCAAGTTGATGCGGATGACCTCCGGCACCTTGAACCACAGCCGGCCCGTCGCGAGGATCACGGCAAGGTCCGTCGCGCCGACGCCCGTGCCGAAGGCACCAAAGGCGCCGTGCGTCGTCGTATGCGAGTCCGTGATGACGATGACCTCGCCCGGTGCCGAGAAGCCATGGTCCGCCATGACCTGATGGCAGACGCCTTCATTGATGTCCATCAGGTGATGGATGCCCTGCTCGCGCGCAAAGGCGCGGAAGCGCTTGTGGTTGTCCGCCTGCTTCTCGGTCGCGCACGGCGCGTAGTGGTCGAAGAACAGGACGACGTGCTCCGGGTCGACGACGCGCTCGCCGCCCATCTCGTAGAACGACTTGACCGTCTGGTAGTAGAGATCGTTGATGCCCGCCCAGTCCACGCGGCAGTTGACGATCTCACCCGCATGGACGGAGGATTTGCCGGCCTTTGCCGCCAGTATCTTTTCAATGGCATGCATGATGTTCAGCCCTCTTTCTCGTTTATGACGTATCTTCTATCTGCTGTCTGACTTGATTTTAGCGCACGAATTATATAAAATCAATTTAGAAGATAATATATGCCCATAAAGTAGATTAATATGGAGATGAATAACAGATGCAGGCAGAACTGAATTACATCTTTGAAGTATATCGCACAGGCAGTTTCTCGCAGGCAGCCCGGAATCTCTACCTGACGCAGCCGACCCTGAGCATCGCGATCAAGAAGGTCGAGCAGGCCATCGGCATGCCCCTATTTGACCGGAGCCAGCAGCCGCTGACGCTCACCGAGGCGGGGCGCATCTACATCGCCCGCATCGCAGAGATCCGCCAGATTGAGGAGAACACTGCCCGCGAGCTCGACGACCTGCGCCAGATGGATGCCGGCGAGCTGCGCATCGGCGGCACGCAGTACTTCAATTCCTACGTGTTGCCGGACGTCCTGCAGGATTATCAGGCCCAGTATCCGGCCGTGCATCTGACGCTTCGGGAAGACAATGCCAACCGCATCGACCAGTGGCTGCTGGACGGAGAGACCGACATCAATTTCCGCAGCGCGCCGGTCGAGGAAGAGCGGTTCACGAGTCAGGCCGTATGTGCCGACCATCTGCTGCTGGCCGTTCCGCGCGCCCATGTGCCAGAGGATGCCATCGCGCGGGGGCTCAGCTGGCAGGAAGTCGCCGCGCACCGCTTCCTCCAGGATGACTGCCCCGTGCAGGCCCTCTCGGACTTCCACGAGACCCCCTTCCTGTTGCTGACGGAGAGTAATCAGCTGCGCACGCGCGCGCTGGCCATCTGCGCGGAAAATGGCTTTTCGCCACAAGTCCGCTTCTGCGTCGAGCAGCTGGAAACGGCCTGGCACATGGCGCGCCATGGACTCGGCGCGACCTTCGTGACGGAGTTCATGATCGCAGAGGGACAGGATGACCGGCTGCTCTACTACAAGGTGCCCTCCCCTCATGCCGTCCGCCATTTCCACGCCATCCTGCGGAAGAACAGCTACGTCTCGCATAAGATGAAGTGCTTCATCGCGCTCGTGCAGAAGCGCTCACCTGTCGCAGGGGCCCCGTCCACCGATGCAGAGCAGCACGGATGATTCTGCCATGCAAAAAAAGACTGCCTCAGATGAGGCAGTCTTTTTCTTTATGCAAATGATTTGCGTTCGGGTATTCAGATCATGTCGTGCTCGATCATGTACTCGGCAATCTGCAGGGCGTTGAGAGCAGCGCCTTTGCGAATCTGGTCGCCGCAGACCCAGAAGTTCAGGCCGTGCTCGATGGACTCGTCCTTGCGGATGCGGCCGACTTCGACGTCGTTCTTGCCGGACGTGAAGAGCGGCATCGGGTAGATCTGCTCGGCCGGGTTGTCGCGGACGATGGCGCCCGGGAAGGCATCAATGGCCTTGCGGGCCGCCTCGACGCTGACCTCGTCCTCGAACTCGACGTTGACGGACTCGGCATGGCTGCGGTAGACCGGCACGCGGACCGTCGTCGCCGTGATGCGCAGGCTGTCATCCTCGAGAATCTTCTTCGTCTCGTTGACCATCTTCATCTCCTCTTTCGTGTAGAGGTTGTCGTAGAAGACGTCGATCTGCGGGATGAGGTTGAAGGCGATCTGGTAATGCTTCGGGAACTTCGCGCCCGGCAGGATGTTCGCCTGCGGCTCGCGGCCGGCGACGATGTCATCGACCTGCTGCTCGAGCTCGGCCATGGCTTCCTTGCCGCCGCCCGAGACGGCCTGATACGTCGAGACGACGATGCGCTTGATCTTCGAGAGATCGTAGAGCGGCTTGAGCGCCATCATCATGATGATCGTCGAGCAGTTCGGGTTGGCGATGATGCCCTTATGGCGCGCGATGGCCTGCGGGTTGACTTCCGGAACGACGAGCGGGACCTCAGGGTCCATGCGGAAGGCACTCGAGTTGTCGATGACGACAGCACCGGCCTTGACCGCAGCCGGAGCGAACTGCTTGCTCGCAGCGCCGCCGGCGAACAGCGCGATCTCGACGTCCTTGAAGGAGTCATCCGTCGTCTCCTCGACCGTGTACTCTTTGCCCATGAACTGGATCTTCTTGCCAGCGCTGCGCTTCGAGGCGAGCATCTTGAGGTTGGCAAATGGGAAATTGCGCTCCTCGATGAGGTTGAGGAATTCCTGGCCGACAGCGCCCGTCGCGCCAAGGATTGCTACATTATACTTCTTCATGTCCATCGTTCCTTTCTGGTTCCTGCGATGCAGTCATTTATGATATGGATAAGGAAAGCAAAATCAGTCGAGCAGCTTGTCGAGTCCGACCGTCAGGCCCTTGAGGCTGCGGACTTTCTTCGCGGCGAGCACGACGCCCGGCATGAACGACTCGCGGTTCATCGAGTCGTGGCGGATCGTCAGCGTCTGGCCGAGGCCGCCGAAGATGACTTCCTGATGAGCGACGTAGCCCGGCAGGCGCACGCTGTGGATGTGCATGCCCTCATAGTCGGCGCCGCGCGCTCCCTCGAGCTTCTCAAACTCGTCCGGATTGCCCTGCTTGTGGGCCTTGCGGACCTCGGCGATCATGGCCGCCGTCTGGATGGCCGTGCCCGAAGGTGCGTCGAGCTTCTTGTCGTGGTGCAGCTCGATGATCTCGACATCCGGCATGTACTTAGCTGCCTGACGTGACATGACCATCAAGAGCACAGCGCCGATGGCGAAGTTCGGTGCGATGAAGGCCGGCGTGTTGTTCTCTTCCGAAGCCTTGGCAATCTCGGCCTTCTGCTCGTCCGAGAGGCCTGTCGTGCCGACGACCGGCGATGTGCCGTGCTTGAGTGCCGTCATGACATTGCCGAAGACGACGTCCGGGCGCGTGAAGTCGACCATGACCTCTGGCTTCTTGCGCGTGAGCAGCGCCTCGAGGTCCGTCTCGACGAGGATGCCGTTTGCCGGCAGGCCGACGAGTGCGCCCGTATCCGCACCGCCCTTGATATCCACTGCGCCGACGAGTTCGAGCCCGTCCGCTTCCTGTACCGCTTTCAAGACTGCCTGGCCCATGCGGCCGCAGGCACCATTTACGATTACCGTAGTCAAAAGTATGCGCCTCCTGTTAGCGTCAAAAGATATTGCTATTGTATAGCATGTCCGCCATTCGTGTCAAGACGTCCCGTTGAAAAAGACGATTTTCGGCTCAATTTTCCATGATATGCTGGAATCTTTCCTTATATTGCAGCGCGAGGATGGGCCGGATGAAGTCGAGGTCTCCCTGGCTCTTGAGCGTCGCCTCGGCGGCCTTGTGGGCCTCTAAGAGGATGGCGATGTCCTCCGGCACGCGCGCGATCTTGAGATCGGGCAGGCCGTGCTGCATCGAGCCGAAAAACTGGCCCGGGCCGCGCAGCCGCAGGTCCTCTTCTGCAAGCTCGAAGCCGTCGGAGACCGAAGCCATGATCCTCAGGCGCTCGCGCGCATTCTCGGTCTTGCCCTCAGAGACGAGGATGCAGTACGAGGTGTAGGAGCCGCGCCCGATGCGGCCGCGCAGCTGGTGGAGCTGCGCGAGGCCGAAGCGTTCGGCGTGCTCGATGACCATGATGCTGGCATTCGGCACGTTGACGCCGACCTCGATGACCGTCGTCGAGACGAGCAGCTTGATCTTGTCCGCGTAGAAGTCCTGCATGACGCGCTCCTTCTCGGCAGGCGCGAGCTTGCCGTGCACGAGGCCGCACGGGATGCCGCGGAAGATGCCGAAGCGCAGCTCGTCGTAGACCTCCTCGGCCGACGGCAGGTCGCTCTCCTCGTTCATCTCGATGAGTGGGCAGACGACATAGGCCTGGCGCCCCGCCTCGATCTGGCTGCGCACGTACTGGTAAATCAGCGGCCGGCGGTCGGGCCGGCGCACGAACGTGCGGATGGGCTGGCGCCCCGGCGGCAGCTCGCGGATCAGCGAGACGTCGAGGTCGCCGTAGACCGTCAGGGTCATCGTGCGCGGGATTGGCGTCGCCGTCATGACGAGCACGTCCGGCACATGCGCGCCCTTCTTCTCGAGCGCTGCGCGCTGCGCGATGCCGAAGCGGTGCTGCTCGTCGGTGATGACGAGGCCGAGCCGCGCAAAGTGAACGTCATCCTGGATCAGCGCGTGCGTGCCGATGACGATGTCGACCTCGTGGCGCGCGATGGCCTCATGCATCTCGCGCCGCTGCTTGGGCGTCAAGTGGCCCGAGAGGTAGCCGACGCGGATGCCGAGCGGCGCGAGCTTCGCCGAGAGATTCTCATAGTGCTGGGCGGCGAGGATCTCGGTCGGCGCCATCATCGCGCCCTGCCAGCCGCTTGCGACCGTCTTGACGAGCGCGAGCATGGCGATGACCGTCTTACCGGAGCCTACGTCGCCCTGCACGAGCCGCCGCATCGGCACGGTCCGCTCCATGTCGCGGCAGATCTCCTGCCACGCCTGCTGCTGGTCGTGCGTCAGCGTGAAGGGCAGGCCAGAGAGGACAGCCTTCACGAGCCTGCCATTGGGCTGGTGACGGATGCCGAGCCGCGTCTGCTGGGACTGCTTCTTGATGAGCAGCAGTCCGCACTGGATGAGGTAGAGCTCCGAGAAGGCCAGACGGTAGCGCGCCCGCTTGAGCTCCTCCCCGTCCTTCGGGAAGTGCACGGCGCGCAGGGCCTCGCGTCGGCCCATGAGCTTGCGCTCGGCGAGGATGCGCGCGGGGATGAGCTCAGGCAGCTCGTCAGCGGCCTCCAGCGCCTCCTCGACGAGCGTGCGGAAGAACTTCTGGTTCAGGCGCTCCGTCGCCGCATAGACGGGCAGAATGCCGCAGAGACCGGCTGCCTGCTCCCCCTCATCGAGGATCTGGAAGTAGCGCAGCTGGCTCATCGCGAACTGGCCGTGGCCGCCGTAGGCGTAGGCGGGCTTGCCGCTAACGAAGACGCGCCGACCGACCTTGAGCTTGTTCTTGAGGTACTTCTGGTTGAACCAGGTGACCTGCAGGAGGCCAGAGCCGTCATTGAGGTAGGCCGTCAGGATTGTCAGGCCGCGCCGCCCCGTCTGCTCCTGCAGGTTGACGATGGTACCCGCGACCGTCGCGACCGTGCCCGGCCGCAGGTCGGCGATGCGCGTCAGCGCGCTCTGGTCCTCATACGTGCGCGGGAAGTACGTCAGGACGTCGTAGACCCGCGCGATGCCGAGCCGCGCGAGCTCCGCCTTCTTCTTCGGCCCGACGCCCTTGAGGTACTGGACCGAATCCGTGATCTTCATGGAGAGAATCGAATCCTTTCTTATTTTTACTAGACTTACTTGACGAATGGTCTTGCCCTTATTCTACCACGTTTGCCGGATGGACACCACACGCGCACAGGCACAAAAAAAGAGTCTCACGAGGAGACTCTTTTTTTACCGTATTGGCAATGCGTTCAATGAAATCAGAGCTGCGGGCCAGCTGCAACGAGGCCTTTGCCGATTTCCGTGTTCGCATACTTCTTGGCGAAGTTGTCGATGAACATCTGAGCGAGTTTCTTAGCTCTCGTATCCCACTCGGACTCATCTTTGTAATCCCACTTCGACTTGGACGGATCCTTGTAGGTATCCTTCGGGTCGAGGACTTCCGTAGCAACGCCTTCGAGCTTCGTCGGGATCTCGAGACCGAAGTACGGGATCTTCTTCGTCGGAGCTTCGTTGATGGCACCGCTGTGGATAGCGTCGATGATGCCGCGCGTATCTTTGATGGAGATGCGCTTGCCATAGCCGTTCCAGCCCGTGTTGACGAGGTATGCCTTCGTGCCGTTTGCCTTTACGCGCTTAACGAGCTCATGCGCATATTTCGTCGGCGGCAGCTCGAGGAATGCCTGGCCGAAGCAAGCGGAGAACGTCGGAGTCGGCTCCGTGATGCCGCGCTCCGTGCCAGCCAACTTGGACGTGAAGCCGGAGAGGAAGTAGTACTGCATCTGTTCCGGCGTCAGGATGGAGACCGGCGGCAGTACGCCGAATGCATCAGCTGCGAGGAAGATGACGCTCTTAGCAGCCGGAGCAGCGCTGCGGTCGTTGACAAAGCCCTTGACCGTGCTCTTGATGTGGTCGATTGGATAGGATACACGCGTATTCTCCGTGATGCTCTTGTCGGCGAAGTCAATCTTGCCGTTCTCGTCGAGGACAACGTTCTCCAAGAGAGCATTGCGCTTGATGGCGCCGAAGATATCCGGCTCGGATTCCTGATCGAGGTTGATGACCTTTGCATAGCAGCCACCCTCGAAGTTGAAGATACCATCGTCATCCCAGCCGTGCTCATCATCGCCGATCAGCAGGCGTTTCGGGTCCGTCGACAGCGTCGTCTTGCCCGTACCGGAGAGGCCGAAGAAGATGGCCGTGTTCTTGCCCTGCTTATCCGTGTTCGCGGAGCAGTGCATCGCAGCGATGCCCTTGAGCGGCAGGAAGTAGTTCATCATGGAGAACATGCCCTTCTTCATCTCGCCGCCGTACCAGGTGTTGATGATGACCTGCTGGCGCTCCGTGAGGTTGAAGACGACAGCCGTGTCGGAATGCAGGCCGAGCTCTTTGTAGTTCTCGACTTTTGCCTTCGAAGCGTTGAAGACGACGAAGTCCGGCTTGAAGTTTGCTTCCTCTTCCGGGGTCGGTTTGATGAACATGTTGCGGACGAAATGTGCCTGCCATGCGACTTCAACGATGAAGCGGACAGCCATGCGCGTATTCGTGTTTGCACCGCAGAAGCCATCGACGACGAACAGGCGCTTGTTGGACAGCTCTTTCTTGGCGATGTCCTTTACAGCAGCCCAAGCTTCCTTGGTTGCTCTGTGGTTATCGTTGTGATATTCCTCAGAATCCCACCAAACCGTGTCGTGCGACGTCTCGTCATCGACGATGAATTTATCTTTAGGCGAACGGCCCGTGAAGATGCCCGTCTTGACATCAACAGCGCCGAGCTCGGAAACCTGGCCCTTCTCATAGCCCGTCAGGCCTTCCTTCGTCTCTTCCTCGAACAGGGTCTTATAGGAAGGATTGTAGATGATTTCCGTCGTACCCGTGATACCATACTGACTAAGATCGATGTTTGCCATTTGCATTCAACCTCTTTCATTAATATTGGTCCTGGTAAACCTCTGAGGCATCTCACATAACGCAGCCTTACAGTCGGGATGAAAAACCATTCATCATCCGCAATCTGCTGTTCACTTCATGTGAACTCCTCATCACAGCTATTATATTAACTTATTCATTCATAAATGTCAAATATTTATTTGCACTTTTTTTAACGTTTTATTTATTCCTCTTATTCACATTCACTTCCATAAAAATAAGAGGAATAACGCAGAAATTCTGCATCATTCCTCTTATCAATTCACTTATTCTTGAACGGAATCTGCCGACGCGAAGAGCATGACGGCCTTCTCCATCGTCGCCGGTGCGCAGACGCCGTCGTGGCGCACGGCTTTCTTGCGCAGCGAGGCAAGGCCTTCAGGGATTGGGTCTTCATTGCGCTGCTGCAGCTCGTCGAGCAGGGTGAACTCGTCGACGCCCTGCGTCTTGACGCCGAGCGCGTCGAGCACGCTGCCGTTGAACTTGTAAGGGCTCGCCGTCGAGACGACGACCATATGGTGCGCATCGCCCGTCGCCTGCTGGTACTTCTCGGCGACGCTCCAGGCGACGGCCGTGTGCGGGTCCGCGACGTAGTGATGCTTGCGGTAGACCTCTGCGATGCACGCTTCCGTATCCTCGTCCGAAGTCCAGTCCGCCCAGAAAGTCTCCTGGATCTTCGCGAGCAGCTCACTGCCGACATCGTAGCGACCCTGCTGCTGCAGCTGCTGCATCCAGTCGGCGACCTTCGCCTTATCCTCCGTCATATGGTAGAGCAGGCGCTCGAGGTTGCTCGAAATCAGGATGTCCATCGACGGCGAGATCGTCTTGAAGAAGTCGCGCTGGCGGTCGTAGACGCCCGTGCGCAGGAAATCGGTCAGGACGTTGTTGGCGTTCGAGGCGCAGATGAGCTTGTGCACCGGCAGGCCCATGCACTTCGCGTAGAAGCCCGCGAGGATGTCGCCGAAGTTGCCCGTCGGCACCGTGAAGTCGATGGCCTCGCCCGGCTCGATCGTGCCGGCGGAAAGGAGGTCTGCATAGGCGCTGAAGTAGTAGACGATCTGCGGCACGAGGCGGCCCCAGTTGATGGAGTTGGCCGACGAGAGGCGGATACCCTTCGCGGCGAGCGCCTCATTGAAGTCCTTGTCGCCGAAGATGCGCTTGACGCCGCTCTGGGCGTCGTCGAAATTGCCCGTGACGGCCGTGACGTTGACGTTGCTGCCCTCCTGCGTGAGCATCTGCAGCTGCTGGATGCGGCTGACACCGCCCTGCGGGTAGAAGACCATGATGCGGATCTGCGGCACATCGCGGAAGCCCTCGAGCGCCGCCTTACCCGTGTCACCAGAGGTCGCGACGAGAATCAGCACCTCGTCCTTCTCGCCCGTCTTCTTGAGCGCCGTGCTCATGAGCTGCGGCAGGAGCTGCAGCGCCATGTCCTTGAAGGCACTCGTCGGACCATGCCAGAGCTCGAGGACGCTCTTCTCGCCGACGGCCTTGACAGGCGCGCGCTTCTCCGTGTCGAAGCGGCCATTTGCGTAGGCGCGCGTGACGCAGCCTGCGAGCTCCTCGGCCGTGTAATCCGTCAGGAAGAGCCCGAGGACTTTCTCGGCACGCTCCTCATACGACAGGGCCTTGAGCCCTTCAATGAACGCCATATCGACCTGCGGCATCGCATCGGGCACGAAGAGACCGCCGTCTGCTGCCAGGCCGCGGATGATGGCCTTGGCGGAATCAAGCTGTTCGGCATTTCCTCTGGTGCTGCTGTATTTCAAAACAATCGCCTCTTTCTTCATTTATAAATAGTCGGAACTATGATAGAATGATAGCGGGCCGCGCGGGCAAAGGGCCTGCGCAACCGGACAACTGTCATTATACCATAGAATCCCGGCGAATCCTATAGAAATCTGCAAATTGTCATCTCCCGGGATACGGCTCGGACATTGTCGTTACATTATAATGGATAACATTGGTTTTTCTTTCTCTTTTTGTAACAGAAAGGATGTTGAAGTTGTTGAAAATTGCCATGGCTCAGATGGAGGTCGTCCCCGGCCATCCAGATGTGAACACCGCCACGATCCTGCGCTTCATTGAAGAGGCGCGCGCTAAGGGCGCCGACGTCGTCATCTTCCCGGAGATGGCGGTGCCTGGATACTTCCTCGGCGACACGTGGGAGCAGAGCGCCTTCCTGCGCGACTGCGAGAGCTATGGCCGCGACATCATCGCGGCCTCGAAGGACATCACCGTCATGTTCGGCAACGTCGCCATCGACTGGCAGAAGAAGAACAACGACGGCCGCGTGCGCAAGTACAACGCCTTCTTCATCGCGCGCGACGGCGAGCTCATCCAGCCGGACAACATGCCCTACCCCTACACCATCAAGACGCTCATGCCGAACTACCGCGAGTTCGACGACACGCGCCACTTCTTCAGCCTGCAAAAGCTCGCGCGCGAGCTCGGCACGACGCCGTCGAAACTGCTCTCCCCCGTCACGCTCAAGATCCGCGACGACTACTACCGCGTGGGCTGCCTGCTCTGCGAGGACGGCTGGAGCGACGACTACGAATTCGCGCCGTTCGAGCTGCTCGAGGAGAAGGAACAGCTCGACTTCTACGTCAACATCTCCGCTTCGCCGTACACGCTCGGCAAGAACGACAAGCGCAACCGCGTCTTCGGCCGCCAGGCGCGCGAGGCCGGCGTGCCGCTCTTCTATGTCAACTGCATCGGCCTGCAGAACAACGGCAAAACCGTCTACACCTTCGACGGCTCGAGCACGGCCTACAACGAGTCGGGCCACGTCGTGCGCACGCTGCCGGAGTACGAAGAGGCGCTTGCTGTCCTGCCGCTCGCCGGGATGAAGGATATGCCGGCCGAGAAAGAGGCGGATGAGCCGGACATCGCCCACATCTACCGCGCGCTCCACTACGGCATCGGCCACTTCCTCGCGAACATCCACATGAAGAAGATCGTCATCGGCATCTCGGGCGGCATCGACTCGGCCGTGGCCGCCGCGCTCTACGCGAAGGTCGTCGGCCCGGAGAATCTGCTGCTCGTCAACATGCCGAGCGTCTTCAACTCCGCGACGACGAAGGGACTCTCGCAGGAGCTCGCCAATAACCTCGGCTGCCAGTACATGATCATCCCGATCCAGGAGTCGGTCGACCACACGATCAAGCAGCTCGAGGAGACGCCGATGGTCAACCTCGGCACGGGCAGCGAATCGCATCTTCGCGTCTCCTCCTTCGTCGCCGAGAACATCCAGGCGCGCGACCGCAGCGCCCGCGTGCTCGCCGGCGCCGCAGCGGCGTTTGGTGGCGGCTTCACCTGCAATGCCAACAAGGCCGAGACGACGGTCGGCTACTCGACGCTCTACGGCGACCAGTCGGGCTTCCTCGCCGCGCTCGCCGACCTCTGGAAGTACCAGGTCTACGCACTCGCCCACTACATGAACACGACGGTCTACGGCCGCGAAGTCGTGCCGCAGGGCATCATCGACATCGTGCCGTCGGCCGAGCTCTCCTCCGCCCAGAACGTCGACGAGGGCAAGGGCGACCCGATCAAGTACCCGTACCACGACTTCCTCTTCCGCTCCTTCGTCGAGCGCTGGCAGAAGGCGACGCCGGAGGACCTGCTCGAATGGTATAAGGCCGGCACGGTCGAAACGAACCTCGGCTGCGAAGCAGGTCTCGTCGCGAAATACTTCCCGACGGCAGCCGACTTCATCCAAGACCTCGAGCGCTGGTGGAACCTCTTCACGGGCATGGCGATTGCCAAGCGCATCCAGGCTCCGCCAATCCTCGCCGTCAGCCGCCGCGCCTACGGCTTCGACCACCGCGAAGCCCAGAACGGTGCCTACTACACGCGCCGCTACCGCGAGCTCAAGGCAGAACTGCTCGCGAAATAAGTAAGCGGGCTACATCAAAGCATCCATCGTCGTCAAGAGTGGCAGGACGATGGAGAGCACGAAGAAGAAGATCAGGCCACCGACAAAGAAAATCATGATTGGCTCGGCGAGGGCTTCGACCCTTGCCGAGCGGTGACGGACATCAGCCGCGGCAAACGCCGCGGCTTTTTCCATCATGGCGTCGAGCGTGCCAGTCGTCTCGCCGGCCATCAGGAGCTCGACGAGCAGGCCAGGGCAGGACGTCCGCTGGCGCAGGCTCGCAGCAAAGGGCTGCCCCGCCTCGACCTGCTGCTGGAGCGCCCGCATCTCGAGCCGGACCTGCAGGTTTGCGGGCACATCTCGCGCCATCTCGAGCGCCGTCGTCAGCGGGATGCCATTTGCCAGCATGACAGAAAGCAGCTCCAAGAGGATGCGCCAGGCCGCATAAGACTGCAACGGGCCCAGGATCGGCAGCTTCAGCAAAATGCCGTCGATGACGATCCGACTTCTCTCGTGCCGCAGCAAGGCAAACAGGGCGGCCACGGCAAGGACAATCCCCGCCACGAGCAGGGCGATATGGCTTTCTACGAACGCCATAAAGGTGAGCAGCAGCTTCGTCGTCCACGGCAGCTCCGCCCGCAGGTCCTGCAGCATGGCCGCAAAGGCGGGCAGCACGAAGACCGTCATGAGCACGAGTGAGACGACGGCGACGACGAGCAGGATGACGGGATAGAGAAGCGCCGACTTCAGCGCTTCGCGCGCCTCGTAGCGGTGCTCCTCAAAGTCCGCGAGCTGCGCGAAGATCTGCGTCAGTGAGCCGCTCGCTTCACCCGCCCGCACGAGCCCGCAGAGCGAGGCCGAGAAGAGCCGCGGGTGCTGCGCGAGCATCTCGTGGAGCGGATGGCCCGCCATGATGCCCTTGAGGAGGTCCTGCAGGAACGACTGATACGGCGGATTGCCGTCCGACCGCGAGAGGATCTCCAGCGCCTGGTGGACGGGCATGCCCGCCTGCATCATCGCAGCCATCTGCCGCAGGAACAGCACGCGCAGTTTAGCCGCCGACATCGCATTAAGCTTGGTAAACTGCATCCGCCATGCAGGGCCGCCCGCTTTCTTCTCCTCCTGCTGGCTCAGCGAGGCGATCCAGAGCCCGCGCCGCCTTATGAGTCCCGCCGCCTCGCGCTTGTCTTTTGCCTCGATTGTGCCCGCGAAGAGCTCGCCCGCGCGATTCCTCGCTTCATAGAGAAAAACACCCATAGCGCCTCCTTTTTTTTATAACGGAGCAGCACAGGCATCAGACCATGCGCCGCTCCGCCCGTTCATAGACCTCGCGTGCGATCAGGCCCTGCTGCAGGAGCTTCTGCAGCGCCTGGGCGCGCGTCTGCATGCCCTGCGCCTGATGCGTCATCATCGCCATCTCGATCTGGCTGTACTTGCCCTGGCGGATCAGGCTGGCGACAGACGGCTCACGCAGCAGGACCTCTGTGCACGGCACGCGGCCGCCCTTGCGCGCGGGCAGGAGCTCCTGCGCAAAGATCGCGCAGAAGACATCGGCGACCTGCGCGCGCACGATGCTCTGCTGTTCCTGCGGGTAGAAGCCCTCGATGCGCCGCACCGCCTCGGCCGCACCGCGCGTGTGCAGCGTGCCGAGCACGAGCATGCCCGTCTCCGCCGCCGCGAGCGCCGTCGTCATCGTCTCGCGGTCGCGTATCTCCCCGACGAGCAGGATGTCCGGCATCTCGCGCAATGCACTCCTGAGGGCCTCGGGAAACGAGCGGAAGTCGCGGCCGAGCTCGCGCTGGCTGATAAAGCACCGGGATGGCGTGAAAACGTACTCGATGGGGTCCTCGAGCGTCAGGATGTGCGCGGCGCGTCTCTCGTTGACTGCCTGCAGGAACGATGCCATCGTCGTCGTCTTGCCCGAGCCCGTGCGCCCCGTCACGAGCACGAGACCCTGCCTCGCCTCTAGCAGCCCCTGCAGTGCCTGCGGCGCATGGATGGCCGCCAGCGTCGGGATGCTGCTTGGCAGAAGGCGCAGGACCATCGCCAGATGCGCCTGCTGCTGGTAGAGATTGCCGCGCAGCCGCCGCCCCGCATGCGTCAGCGAGAAGTCGATGGCATGGCCCCCGCGCAGCGACTCCCGTTGTGCAGGCGACAGCAGGACCTCCGCCATTGACACCATAAACGCATCATCCGGCCGCCATTCCGCACACGACAGCCTGCAGAGGCTGCCGTCAACGCGCAGCCAGACCGCCTGCCCCGCCGTCAGATAGATGTCATTGGCGCGCGCCGCGATGGCCTCCGCAAGGATTGCCTTCCACATCTCATGCCCTGCCCTATCCATACAGCACTCTCCTGATCTCCTGCCACGAGGTGATGCCCGCCTTTGCCTTCTCCCTGCCGTCCTCGAGCAGCGAGCGCAGGCCGCAGGCCTTTGCCCGCTCCACCATCTCACGCCGCGGGATCTTCTGCAGGATACCCTCGCGCACCGCTTCATGCGGCACGAGGAGTTCCGCGAGGACCGTGCGCCCGCGGTAGCCCGTGCCGTGGCACGCAGCGCAGCCGCGGCTTCGGTAAAGCTGTGTGCCCTCTGCGCACGCAAAGAACGCCGCCTCATCAGAGCCCTCTGCGACGCGGTACGCTTCGCGGCAATCCGGGCAGAGCCTGCGCACGAGCCGCTGCGAGACGATGCCCGAGAGCGTCGCCGCTAAGAGATACGGCGCGATGCCCATCTCGAGCATGCGGTAGAGCGCCGAGACGGCGTCCTCCGTATGGATCGTCGTCATCAGGAGATGGCCCGTCAGCGCGATGCGCACGGCCATGGCCGCCGTCTCCTCGTCGCGTATCTCGCCGAGCAGGATGCCCGTGACATCCTGACGCAGCACCGCGCGCAGGCCCGCGACGAACGTCATGCCTGCCTTCGGATGAATCTGCACCTGATTGACGCCCGGCAGGATGCGCTCAATCGGGTCCTCGAGCGTCACGAGATTGCGCGACTCCGTGTTAAGTTCCGTCAGCGCGGCGTAGAGTGAAGACGTCTTGCCCGAGTTCATCGGCCCGCAGAGCACGATCATGCCGGCGGGCCGATGGATGAGCTCGCGCAAAGTTGCCGTATCCTTCTTCGAGAACCCGAGCTCATCAAGCGAGAAGAGCTGCGCCGAGACATCCATCAGGCGCATGACGATGACTTCGCCCGATGAGGCGGGCAGCGAGGACACGCGGATGTCGATGCGCCTGCCCCTTGGCTGGAACAGGATGTGGCCGTCCTGCGGCTGCTGGTGCACGGCGATGTCCATGCCCGCCATGACTTTGATGCGCGACGTCACCGCCGGGCCGAGATTCGCAGGCATCGTCATGGTCTCGCGCAGGATGCCGTCGATGCGGAAGCGCAGCCGGACCCGCATCTCCTGCGGCTCCAGATGGATGTCGCTCGCATGCAGGGCCACCGCCCGCTCGAGCAGATGGTCGACGAGCCGGATGATGCCCGGCACCTCCGACCGCATGCCATAGCGCACCTCCCGCACCGACTCCCGCACAAGATTCTGCCAAAGCAATTCTGGCGTCTCCAACACAATCCCCCCTGTTCTATGCTTTATTCTCAACTGCATTCTCAATTACTACTTCTACAAAATATGAGAAAATCCTGTCTTTTCTGAACAAGAAATCACCAGAGCACATGGCCGCAGCAAAAAGCGGCCCACCACCTTGTGGCAGACCGCCTTGCAGCTATTCTTCCTTGTGGCTTTGCAACGCATAGCTCAGATCACGGCGTGGCATAGTCCGCTTGCTGTGCCATGTCATCATCATGCGGCTCGCGATTCACGATTCGTTGACGCGTTTGCCCGTGATGTGCTCCGGCGTCAGCTCGAGCATCAGCATGCGCGGACCAGCATGTTTTACCTCGTTGTCGAGATACGCCTTGTCCTGCGTGAACTTCTCACCGAGCAGCCGCGCGAGATGCAGCGCCTTCTCCTTGTCCTCGAGCACGCGCATGCGCCCGAAGACAATGACACTGCGGAATGTCAGCGACCACACCACGCCATCCTCATGGCGCCCCTCACCCGTGATGCAGTACGACACCTTGTCGCACGCGCGGATCGCATCGAGCTTATGGCCCGCCAACGCACAGTGGAAATAGAGCTTGCCGCTCTCCTCATCGTAGTAATGATCGAGCGGCACCCCGTAAGGATACCCATCATCCCCAAGCACCGAAAGCACCCCGCGCTTCTCCCGCTTCATGATCGCCACACATTCCTCCGCCGAAAGCTGCTGCTTGAACCTTCTCATCTTGCGAAACATCGTATCACACCTCTCCAATCATCTCATTGTGCAGATTAATAATTGTTGAAATCTTAATTTTTTCCTTTGTTCCTTTGATAAATTTCTTTATCAAAAATAAAAATCCTGCTTTTTATGAGTAGATTAACATTTCTGCATGCAAAAACGCCTCCGAGAAGCAGTGCTGCTCTCGAAGGCCTTTGTTTACTGAGCTCAGTCTTTCATGCTGCTGCCTATCCCGCCCGCCTCGGGATAGAGGCTGCGGTATTTGTGTTCGGTCAGCAGGACTTTGCGGACGTATTCGCGGGTTTCCTTGTAGGGGATTGCGTCGATGTCGTGGAAGTCGGCGGGCCAGCCGTATTCGCGGATCCAGGACTGGACGTTGCCGCGGCCGGCGTTGTAGGCGGCGAGGGCGAGGACGTCGTTGCCGTCGAATTCACGCTGCAGGGTGCTCAGGTACCAGATGCCGTAGCGGATGTTGCGCTCGGGCTCATGGATGGCCTCGATGGAATACGAGGGGTCTTCGAGCTGGCCGGCAATCCACTCGGCGGTGTCGGGCATGAGCTGCATGAGGCCGATGGCGCCGCGGTGCGAGTGGACGCCGTCTTGGAACTTGCTTTCGGTCTTGATGACGGCGATGGCCAGGTACGGGTCGACGCGGTAGCGGTCAGAGTAGGTCTCGACGGTGTCGCGGTACGGGAAGGGATAGAGGTAGTGGCGCTGGAATGCCTCGGACGCGAAGGTCAGGTAGATGGCAAACGCGAGGAAGATGACGGCACTCGCGATGGCGTAGAGGTACTTGCGGTGTGCCGTCCTGCGCGCCTGTGCGACGCGCTCCAGAAAATCAGGTCGTTTCAAATGTGGGTCTCTTCCTTCCTGCTGTTTGATCCTGCCGCTTGATGCGGCTGCTTCTGCCAGAGGGCGCGCAGCCTCTCCATGAGCTCCTGCTCCGTGCCGCTGTTGTCGATGATGACATCGGCCAGCCGGCGCTTCTTTACAAGCGGCATCTGCGCGGCGATGCGGCGCTTGGCCTCCTCGCGGCTGTAGCCATTGCGGCTCTGCAGGCGCGCGAGCTGCAGGGGCTCAGGCACGTCGACCAGCCATGATTCGTCTACATGCGCCTGCCAGCCCGTCTCGAAGAGCAAGGGGATGTCGAGGATGACAGCGGGCTCGCCAGCCGCCTCGGCGCGCTCGAGCTCCTGCTCTATGGCCCTGCGGATCTCGGGATGCGCCGTCTCGTCGAGCCAACGCTTCTCAGCAGGGTCGGCAAAGGCAATCTGACCGATGCGGCGCCGATTGAGATGCCCGTCCGGCAGAATGACGCCCTCGCCGAAATGCGCACGGTAGGCGTCGTAGAGCGGTGCCCCCGGCTCCATAAGCCCATGCGCGATAGCGTCGGCATCGATGATGCAGGCCCCCCAGCCGCGCAGGATGGCCGAGGCCGTGCTCTTGCCGCTTGCGATGCCCCCCGTCAGGCCGATGCGCTTCATGGCTCCATCCCCTTCTCTAAAAATCAATGCATACTTCAAGATGATAGTACCAATCAACTCTAAAAAACGCATGAAAGTAACGCCCGCAAAATCAGAAGCCCCTGATGAAGATGCCACTCAGACGGATACTCCCCTTACGGGGAGGAATTCCTTAGTGCTGACAATACGGACAGAAATGCGTGCCTCTGCCGCCGACGGTGATCTTCTCGATGGGTCGGCCGCAGGTGGGGCACGGCTTGCCTGCGCGGTGGTAGACGCAGAGGTGCTCCTGATGGTGGCCGTAGCCGCCCTCGCCGTTGCGGTAGTTTCGGAAGGTCGTGCCGCCGTCGGCGAGGCCGTCGCGGAGGACGTGCTGGATGGCTTCTGCGAGCTTCTTGCACTCTGCCTGTGTCAGGCTGCCGGCCTCGCGGCGCGGATGGATCCCTGCGAGGAACAGGGACTCATCGGCGTAGATATTGCCGAGCCCCGCGATGCGGCGCTGGTCGAGCAGGAAGGACTTGATGGGCTGCTTCCTGCCGCGGACGGCCTGCGCGAGGTACGCCGGCGTGAACGCGTCCGACAGGGGCTCCGGCCCGAGTGACTGAAGGCCCGGAACGGCGATCTCCTCGCCTGCGGCAAAGCCGTAGACGCAGCCGAAGGTGCGCACGTCGGCAAAGACGAGCGCGCCGCCGCCCGCAAGGTGGAAGACCAAGCGCGCGTAAGCGTCGCGCTGCCTGCCGGACGGGTCGTAGACGAGGCTGCCCGTCATGCGCAGGTGGAAGACGATGATGCTGCCGTCATGCAAGTCGAGCAGCAGGTATTTGCCGCGGCGGCGCATGCCTTTCATGCGCTTGCCCGCGACGAGCGACTGGAACGCCTCGGGTTCCGGGTACTTCAACTGGCGCGGCAGCAGGATGTCGGTGCAGGCGATCGTGCGGCCCGGCAGCTGCTCATCGAGGTATTGGCGGATGATCTCCACCTCGGGTAGCTCTGGCATAGAAATCCCTCACTTTGCTTCGGCCCAGTTGCGGCCCCAGTGGATGTCGATGATGAGCGGCACGGAGAGCGCCACGACGTGCTCCATCGACTCGCGCAGGATGGCCTGCACCACATCGAGCTCGCTCTCGACGACTTCGAGCACGAGTTCATCGTGGACCTGCAGCAGAATGCGGCTCTTGACGCCCGCCTCCTTGAGCCTATGATAGGCGGCGATCATCGCGAGCTTGATGACATCGGCGGCCGTGCCCTGTATCGGCGTGTTCATGGCCATGCGCTCGGCGAGCATGCGCTGGTTGAAATTGCGGCTCTTGATGGCGGGCAGCTCGCGGCGGCGGCCGAACATCGTCGTGACGTAGCCCGTCTCACGTGCTTCGGCGACGACCTTGTCCATGAAGGCGCGCACGCCGGGGTAGCGCTCGAAGTAGCGGCTGATGTAGTCGCCGGCTTCCTTGCGCGAGATGTGCAGGTTGCGCGCGAGGCCGAAGTCGCTGATGCCGTAGACGATGCCGAAGTTGACGGCCTTCGCATGGCGGCGCAGCTCCGGCGTGACTTCCTCCAAGGGGATGCCGAAGACCTCGGCGGCCGTGCGCGCGTGGATGTCTTGGCCGCGCTTGAACGCATCGATGAAGTTCTCGTCGCCCGACATGTGCGCGAGCAGGCGCAGCTCGATCTGCGAGTAGTCGGCCGACAGAAGGTAGTCGTACCCCTCGCCCGGCTCAAACAGCGCGCGGATCATGCGCCCTTCCTCCGTGCGCACGGGGATGTTCTGGAGGTTGGGGTCCGAGCTCGAGAGGCGGCCCGTCGCCGTGACCGTCTGGTTGAAGCTCGTGTGGACACGGCCCGTGTCCGTGCGGATGAGCCCCGTGATGCCGTCGAGGTAGGTCGACTTGAGCTTGCTCCAGAGGCGGTACGCGAGGATCTGCTCGACGATTGGGTGCTCGAGGCGCAGGCTCTCGAGCACCTCGGCATTCGTCGAGTAGCCCGTCTTCGTCTTCTTGCGCACGGGCAGGTCGAGCTCTTCAAAGAGCACGGTGCCGAGCTGCTTGGGCGAATTGAGGTTGAAGGTATGGCCCGCCATCTCGTAAATGGACTGCTCGATCGTCTGCAGGCGGTCAGCGACCTCCTCCGTCTTCTCGGCGAGGTGCGCGCGGTTGACGTAGACGCCGTTCTGCTCCATCGCGGCGAGGACTTCGACGAGCGGCAGCTCGACCGTGTCCATGAGATGCGTGAGCTCCTCCTCCTCGAGCTTCGCGCCGAGCAGCGGGTAGAGGCGGCTGATGGTCTTCGCCTCCCAGACGGCCTTGCTCCGCTCGTCGGCAAACGACTCGGGGGCCATCTCCTGCAAGTACTTCTGCGAGAGCTCCGGCAGGGCGTACTTCGAGCGCTCAGGCTCCAGGAGATATGCCGCGAGCTCGATATCGAAGAAGTCGTTCTGCCCCCTGACACCTGCCTGGTCGTAGCGCTTAAGGCCAAAGACGGCCACTTGTTTCTCCGATTCAAGCAGGCTCAGCAGCGCGGGGAAGGCCGCGCTGTCTTTCGGTACGAAGCCGGCCTTCTCTGCCTCCGGTCCCGCCACGACGGCAAGGCCCTCGATCGAGACAAACGGCGCGAGGCCCTCGAAGATACCGGAGACGGCCAGATACGGCGCCTTGGCCGCGGCCCTGACGGCCGTCTCATCCCAGAGATCATAGGAGAGGTCTTGTGCGGCCGCATCTCCTGTATCGCCGAGGTCGAGCGCCAGCTCGGCTGGTCCGTAAAGGCGCTCGAAATTGCGCCAGACGGCGCGCAACTCGTGCGCATCACAGAACGCCTGCATCTTCTCCATGTCCGGCTGGATGCGGTAGTCCGCCTCGACAAATTCGATCTCCGGCACATGGAGCTCGATCGTCGCGAGCTCCTTCGAGAGGCGTGCCTGGTCGGCGTATTCCATCAGGCGCTCCTTGAGCTTCTTGCCGGAGACATCCTCCACATGTGCGAGCACGTTCTCGACGGAACCGTAGGCCAGCAGCAGCTTCGAAGCTGTCTTCGGGCCAACTCCCGGGATACCCGGGATGTTATCGGACGTATCGCCCATGAGTCCCTTGAGATCGATGAGCTTGAGCGGCTCAAAGCCGTACTCCTCCTCAAAGGCAGCCGTGTCATAGTCCTTGAGCTCCGAGATGCCCTTCTTGGTCAGGAGCACGCGCAGGTTTGGCCGCACGAGCTGCAGGGCGTCACGGTCGCCCGTGACGACGCGCACATCATAGCCCTCAGCCGCGGCCTGCGTCGCGAGCGTGCCGATGATGTCGTCGGCCTCGTAGTTGTCCTTCTCGAGGAACGGGATGCCCATGTTCGCGGCGAACTCGCGCAGGAGTGGGAACTGCGAGAGGAGTTCCTCCGGCGTCTTGTCGCGCGTGCCCTTGTAGTCGGCATAGCGCTCCGTGCGGAAGGTATGGCGGCTCTTGTCAAAGGCCAGCGCCATGAGATCGGGCTCCTGCTCGGCAATGAGCTTCGTCAGCATGTTTGAGAAGCCGAAGATGGCCCCCGTCGGCTGACCATGCGAATCACTGAGATCTGGCGGCAGTGCGTAAAATGCGCGGAAGATCAGACTGCTGCCGTCGAGGACGAGGAAGCGCTTCTGCTTGCTACTGTGTTCCTGCTTCACGTAGGTTCCCCCTTTTCTTCTAGAAAGCGAAAGGGACCAGCGCTTGCCGGTCCCGGATAAAATCTGATGCGGATAACCGCTTATTTTGCTTTTGCTTCGGCCTTGACGTCCTTGGCTGCTGCTTTTGCATCCGTCACAGCTGCCTTAGCGTTCTTGGCGGTTTCTTTCGTAGCCTCGGCATAGACTTCAGCCTCGGTCTTGGCCGTGCCGTTCTCGACAGCCTTGCCATTCTCGACGATCGGTACAGTCTCCTGCTTCTTGGCCTGCGCCTTCAGCTCGAACTTGCCAGCATTGAGGCCGCCGTCGAGGTGATAGAGCGTAGCGACGTCGTCGGCATTGCAGTAGAGCGTGTCCTTCTTCTTGTAGCCGACGGCCTGGCCATAGGAGCTTACGAGCACCTTCTCCTCCGGCTTCCAGCCGAGGGATACCTTAGCGGCCTCGGCGAGGTCGACAGCCGGCAGGTACGTGATGTCATCCTGTACGACGGCCTTGCCCTTGAGCTTCTGGCCGTTGACGTAGAGCGGATAGACCTTCGCGACATACGTCGGGTTGCCGTCCGATGCCTGGATCTTCTGCTCGACATCGGCATCCGTGACGAAATCAGACACGCCGTAGCCAGCGAGCCACTTGTTGACATCAGCCGTCGTGACATTCTGCCAGCCGTAGCCGTCCGGATAGATGTAATAGGCAATCTGGTCGTCCGGCGTCTTCTCGACGACGATGCGGTTGTAGGTGATCTCAACCGGCGTGCCGACCTCTACCATGTCGTAGATCTTCTCGACGTCTTCCTCATGCATGCGGATGCAGCCGTTGGAGACGTAATGGCCAATCGACTCCGGACGGTTCGTGCCGTGGATGCCGTAGTTGCCGCCGATGCCGATCCAGCGATAGCCGAGCGGATTCGACGGGCCGGACGGGATGGATGCGGAGGCATCGCCCGGGTCCGTCCAGGTCGGGTTGACTTCCTTGTCGATGACCTTATAGTAACCCGTCGGCGTCGGCGTCGAGACCTTGCCCGGGCCGACCGGATAGAGGGCGACCTTCTGGTTGTCGCGGATGGCGGCAATCGAGCGGGCTGCGAGGTTGATGACGAGTTTATCTGCAAGTTCTACCTTGGCCGGTGCTTCAGCCTTGGCAGCCGTCTCCTTTGCAGGAGCAGCGGCCGTCGTCTTGGCCGTCGTCGTGACGAGCGGCTGGCCTGGCTGCGTGACGAGCGAGACGACTTCGTCACTTGACTCAGCAGCGAAGACCGTTCCGGCTGCACTCGTCACGAGCGCAGCGCTGAGCATACCAGCGCAAACTTTTTTCCACATAGTCATAGTCAAAATCTCTTTTCTTTGTTATTTATGCCGATTTCCTCGGCACACCACTACATACTACCATGTTCGCAGATGTTTTGCAACGAGCGCCCTGCAAAATCTTGCAGGATGGTTAAAATCAGCTCTTCTGCTGGCGGTGCGCCATGGCCTTGTCGTAGATGGCCTGCAGCTCTTCTTTGCTGAACTGGTAGCGCTCGTTGCAGAAGTGGCAGCAGACTTCGGCATGGCCGTCCTCAATGAGGGACTCGAGGTCGGACTTGCCGAGGCTCAGCAGGACTTCGCTGATGCGCTCCTTCGAGCATGGGCAGCGGAAGGCGAGCTCGGTCGTCGTCAGGTAGTCGACGGCAAAGCCCTGCAAGAGCTCGGCGATGATGCCCTTGGCGTCGAGGCCGTGCTCGACCATGTGCGAGACGGAGTTGACCTTCTTGAGGTTGGCCTCGAGCTTGTCGATGGTCTCATCCGTCGCGTCGGGCATGGGCTGGATGATGAAGCCGCCCGCGCCGATGCAGGCCATCTCCTCGCCCGCATGGCCAATGAGGACGCCGAGGCCGACGCTCGACGGCGTCTGCTCCGAGACGTAGAGGTACTTCGTCAGGTCGTCGGCGATCTCGCCGTCCGTCAGCGGCGCGCTACCCGTGACAGGGTTGCGCAGGCCCGTGAAGCGTGTGACGGTGACCGTGCCGTCCGTGCCGACACCGCCGCCGACATCGATCTTGCCCTTGGCGTTCTGCGGCAGGTCGACGTACGGGTTAGTGACGTAGCCGCGCACGAAGCCCTCCGGCGTCGCGTCAGCCGTGACTTTGCCGAGCGGCCCATGGCCATCGAACGTGACCGTAAGTGCCTCGCGGTTCTTGAGGTTGGCCGCGAGCAGCAGTGCGCCCGTCATCGTGCGGCCGAGCGCAGCGGCGGCGACGGGGTGGCAGCCATGGCGGCGGATGGCCTCATTGACGAGGTCCGTGGTGACAGCGGCGTAGACGCGCACGCCGTCTGCCACCGCTTTGACGAGATGATCCTTCATAGTATCGTTCTTTTCCTTTCTCAACGTATCGACTTCCGTCTCAGAGGGCGAGCTCGTGGAGCACATCGCCCGTATCGATGTCGAAGATGTGAATCGTGCCGTCCTCGAGCACGGCGACCGTGTTGCGGCCGTCGGCGCGCTTGGAGAGTGCGGCCGAGCCGGGGTTGAGGAACACGGTCGCGCCGCGCTTCTCGAGGACGGTCTGGTGGATGTGGCCGCTGATGAAGAGTTCGGCCTTGAGATGCTTCGCCATCGCATCCTTCTCGGCATCGCTCATGACGGCGTCGCCGTGCGTGACGATGATGCGCAAGCCCTCCCAGACGACGTAGGCGTACGGCGCCTCGATCGGCAGGTCGAGGCAGCTCGCGTCGACGGAGGAGTCGCAGTTGCCCTTGGCGATGACGACGGGGATGTCGCAGCTGTTGATGCGCGCGACGAGCCCTGCCGGATTGTAGTCGGCCTTCATCGGATTGCGCGGGCCGTGGTAGAGCACGTCGCCTGCATGCAGGATGAGGTCGGCGCCCTTGAAGAAGCGCTCGCAGGCATGCGCCCAGGCCATCTCGTGGCCGTGTGTATCGCTGATGATCCCGATTTTCATGAGGATTCCCCTTTCTTATCTGTATCGCAATCGTATTGTTTATCTATGGGTACAGCAAGACCGCTGGCCGTTGCCCTCTGGCAGCGGTCAACGGTCTCTTGTATCTCATTTACTTCCAGTTCGCTGGCCAGCTGGCGCTCAGCCGAGCTTCTTCAGGAGGTTGGCCATCTCCATGGCGGACATAGCGCCGTCGGCGCCCTTGTTGCCCGCCTTCGTGCCGGCGCGCTCGATGGCCTGCTCGATGTTCTCCGTCGTCACGACCGAGAAGATCGTCGGCACGCCCGTCTGCATGCCGACCTGCGCGATGCCCTTCGAGGCCTCGTTGCAGACGTAGTCGTAATGCGTCGTCGAGCCGCGGATGACAGCGCCGAGGCAGATGACGGCGTCGTACTTGCCCGACTCTGCCATCTTCTTGGCGACGACCGGCAGTTCAAAAGCGCCCGGCACCCAGGCGACGTCGATATCATCGTCGTTCGTCTCGTGGCGGTGCAGCGTGTCGAGTGCGCCGCCCAAGAGCTTGCTCGTGATGAATTCATTGAAGCGGGCGACGACGATGCCGAACTTCAGCCCCTTGCCGGATACAAAACCTTCATATACATTTGCCATGTGTTTTTCCTCCCTTGCTCTTATAGCCTTCTCTTACTTCAGCGTGTCGTCGCTGAAGAGATGGCCCATCTTGACTTTCTTGACCGTCAGGTAGCGCTTGTCGAACTTGTTGGCGTGGACCTGCAGCGGCACGCGGCCCGTGATCTCGAGGCCGTAGCCCTCGAGGCCGGCACGCTTGGCCGGGTTGTTGGTCATCAGGCGGATGCTCGTGAGGCCGAGGTCCGCGAGGATCTGGGCGCCGATGCCGTAGTCGCGCAGGTCCGGCGCGAAGCCGAGCTCGACGTTGGCTTCGACTGTGTCGCGGCCCTTGTCCTGCAGCGCGTAAGCGCGCATCTTGTTGGCGAGGCCGATTCCGCGGCCCTCCTGGCGCATGTAGAGCACGACGCCCTCGCCCTCTGCCTCGATCTTCTTGAGTGCGAGCGCGAGCTGGTCGCCGCAGTCGCAGCGCATGGAGCCGAGCGCATCGCCCGTGAGGCACTCCGAGTGGACGCGCACGAGCACGTCCTTCTTGCCGCGCACATCGCCCTTGACGATGGCGATGTCGCACTTGTTGTTGAGCTCGTTCTCGTAGGCGTGGATGCGGAAGTGGCCGTACTTGCTCGGGAAGTCGACGTCGGCGACCTCGTGCACGAAGTTCTCCGTGCGCTTGCGGTACTCGATGAGCGACTGGACCGTGATGATGTGAAGGCCGTGCTTCTTGGCGAACTCCTTGAGGCGCGGCGTGCGCATCATGTGGCCGTCATCGTCCATGATCTCGCAGCAAAGGCCTGCCGGGTAGAAGCCCGCGAGGCGCGCGAGGTCCGTCGTCGTTTCCGTATGGCCGGCGCGGCGCAGCACACCGCCCTCGACGGAGCGCAGCGGGAAGACGTGGCCCGGACGGCGGAAGGACGCCGGCTTCGCCTTCGGGTCGAGCAGCTTGCGGATCGTGTGGCAGCGCTCGAAGGCCGAGATGCCCGTCTCCGTGTCGTAGGCATCGATTGAGACGGTGAAGGCCGTCTCGTGGTTGTCCGTATTATTGACGACCATCTGGCCGATGTTGAGCTCGTCGAGGCGCTTGCCGTCAATCGGCGTGCAGATGAGCCCCTTGGCGTACGTCGCCATGAAGTTGATGTCCTCCGGCGTGACCGTCGCAGCGGCAACGATCAGGTCGCCCTCGTTCTCACGGTCCTCATCGTCGACGACGACGACCATCTTGCCGTTCTTGATATCCTCGATGGCCTGTTCCACCGTTGCAAAATCTGACATGTATTTCACTCCAATTCTTTATCGTATCTCGTTATCGTAAATGAATTATCATAAAGGGTTCAAAGGGCTCAGAAGCCGTTCTCGAGCAGGAACGCACGTGTGAGAGCACTCTTCTCCGGCACAGCCTTGCTGCCCTCCTGTGTATAACCCCCCTGCATCATCTTCTCAACGTACTTGCCGATGACATCCGTCTCGATGTTGAGGATGCTGCCGGTCTTCTTGTCGCGGAGGTTCGTGACCTCGCGCGTGTGCGGGATCAGCGAGACCGTGAAGTCGTCTTCCGTGACGGCGGCGACCGTCAGGCTGATGCCGTCGAGGGCGACGGAGCCCTTCTCGACGATGCCGCGCAGGATGGCGGGCTCGGCTGCAACCTTGAGCAGCAGCGCGTTGCCCTCCTTCTCAAGCGAGCGGATGCTGCCCGTGCCGTCGATATGGCCGCTGACGATATGGCCGCCGAGCCGCGAGGAAAGCGAGAGCGCCCGCTCGAGATTGACGGGACTGCCCTTCTTGAGCTCCGCGAGCGATGTGCGCCGCACCGTCTCCGGCATGACGTCCGCCGTGAAGTGATGGCGGTCAAACGAGGTGACCGTCAGGCAGATGCCGTTGACGGCGATGCTGTCGCCTAGATGCACATCCGTGAGGACCGTCTCGGCCGCGATGGCAAGCGAGCCGCCGCCGATGCGCTGCACCGTGCCGACTTCTTCTATGATACCAGTAAACATGATATTTCCTCCCTGCCGCAATCAGTGCCGCATGTAGGCGGTCAGCAGGATGTCGCCCGCCATCTCCTCGACCTGGATGCCTGAAAGCTCGACACAGTCCTTGAGCGCGGCAAAGCCCGCCCCCTCGACCGGCGTCAGCGCCGTGCAGCCGCCGACGATCTTCGGCGCGATGAAGGCGTAAACCTTATCGACAAGCCCCGCCTTGAGCAATGAGAAGTTGACTCTGCCACCGCCCTCGACGAAGACGGAGCAGATCTCGCGCTGGCCGAGCATCTGCATGAGGACCCTGAGGTCGACTTGCGCGCCCTTGCCCGCGCGCACGACCTCGACGCCTGCCGCTTCGAGCGCTCCGATGCGCTCTGCCGGCGCCTGCTCCGTCACGGCCACGATGGTCTTGGCCTGACCGTCGCAGACGACCTTCGCCGTCAGCGGCGTGCGCGCCTGGCTGTCGACGATGATGCGGACGGGGTTCTTGCCTGTGCCGTCCGGCAGCCGCGTCGTCAAGCTCGGGTCGTCGTGCAAGACCGTGCCGATGCCGACGAGGATGCTGTCGTAGCGGTCGCGGTACTCGTGGACGCGGCGGCGCGAGGCCTCATTCGTGATCCACTGTGACTCGCCCGTCCGCGTCGCGATCTTGCCGTCGAGCGTCATCGCCGTCTTGAGCGCGACGAACGGCATCTTCTCGGGCACCCACTTGAGGAATACCTCGTTGAGCCGTCTCGCCTCCTCCTCGAGGACGCCGCAGACCGTTTCGACGCCAGCGTCTTCGAGTATCTTGATGCCGCGGCCCGCGACGAGCGGATTCGGGTCCTTCATCGCGATGACGCAGCGCTTGATGCCTGCCTCCACCACAGCCTTGGCGCACGGGCCCGTGCGCCCGTAATGCGAGCACGGCTCGAGCGTCACGTAGAGCGTCGCGCCCTTCGCGAGCTCGCCTGCCATGCGCAGCGCATGGATCTCCGCATGCGGCGTGCCGGCTTTGCGGTGCCAACCCGCGGCGACGATGCGGCCGCCCTGCACGATGACGGCGCCGACCATCGGGTTCGGCGAGGTCCGCCCCTCGGCATTGCGCGCGAGCTCCAGCGCCTCCCGCATGAACTCTTCATCCTGCATTTTCCATCACCTCAAACTATCAAACTCTGTTTTCTTTGATGGACCTGCTCATGAGACACGAGAAAACAAAAAGCCGCCGGAAGATCTTCTTCCGACGGCTCTCTTACATGCAAATCACACGTACATGCCTTTTCTCATCCCGACTATACGGTCGGCTCCGGAATCTCACCGGATCATGCTCCGAATACTCGGGGCTCGCGGGCTCTACCGCCGGTGGGGAAATGCTCCCCGCCTCAAAGACAAATCTCTATGACCTATGATAGCACAGTTCCGCGCTCCTGTCTACTCATCTGCGCAATCGCTCAGATGAAAGAAGGAGCGCGGAACTGTCTCAAAACTGTATCAAAGGCATATCAGCGCGGACGCATCATGCGCCCTTCTTCGGCAGGGCGGCGTGGCCACCCATGCAGTGGCCGCTGCATGCCGAGCAGTTGCCGCCGCAGCAGTCCTCCCGCCCCATGCGGAAATTCCGGTAGACATGGCGCAGCGCGTAGTAGAGACCCACTGCGACGATTGCGCCGGTGATAAAGGTTGCCATTTCAATCCCTCCATTCAGATACAATTGATTATACACGCATGTACCGCTGTGGTACAGGGCTTATTCAAAGCCGAGCAGGCGGCCGATCTGGTAGACCAACAGCGAAACGAACCAGGCAATCGCGAACATGTAGAGCGCGGAGAACGCGACCCATTTCCAGCCGCCCGCTTCCTTCTTGATCGTGCCGAGCGCCGTCACGCAAGGCGTGTAGAGCTGCGAGAAGACCATGAAGGCAAAAGCCGAGAGGCTCGTGAAGGCCGTGGCCATGCCCGTCTGCATCATCGTGGTTGCCGTATCGGCGGCATCCTCTGCCTCCGTCGAGACATCGCCAGCACCGTAGAGGATACCGATCGTCGCGACGACCGTCTCTTTCGCCATGATGCCCGAGAGCACAGCTGCGCCAGCCTCCCAGGTGTCGAAGCCCTGGAAGACGAAGAGATGCGACATCCAGCTGCCGACCGTCGCGAGGATGGAGTCCTCGATCTCAGCCGGGCCGCTGAAGTTGTAGTTCGACATGACCCAGAGCAGGACGGATGCGGCGAAGATGATGGTACCAGCTTTGATGAGGTAACCCTTGCCCTTGTCCCAAGTCTCTAAAAGGACCGTCTTCATATCCGGCACGCGGTACGGCGGCAGCTCGAGAAGGAAGGTCGAGCCCTTGTCCTTGAAGACCGTCGAGCCGAGACCTTTGGCGACGACGATGGCCATGACCATGCCGATGACGTACATCGCGAAGACGACGTTGGCGGCGTTATCCGGGAAGAACATCGCGGCGAAGAGTGCCATGATCGGCAGCTTTGCACCGCAGGTGAGGAACGGCGTGACGAGGATGGAGACCATGCGGTCCTTCTCCGAGTCAAGTGCGCGCGCGCCCATGATGGCCGGCACGCCGCAGCCGAAGCCCATCATCAGCGGCATGACGCCTTTGCCCGTCAGGCCGCAGCGGCGCATGATCGGGTCCATGATGAAGGCGATGCGGGCCATGTAGCCCGTGCCGTCGAGGAAGGACAGGCAGAAGAACAGGACGAAGATCAGCGGCACGAACGTCAGCACCGCGCCGACGCCCGAGATGATGCCGTCACAGACGAGCGAGACCATCCAGTCCGCTACGCCGGCATCCGTCAGGAAGTCCGTCATGAAGTCGACGAAGTCCGTGTTGATGGCATCGTCGAGAAAATCCGCAATCGGCTGGCCAATCCAGGTGAACGTGATCTGGAAGACCGCGTAGAGGATCAAGAGGAAAATCGGCAGGGCCAGGAAGCCATTCGCGAGGAAGTGGTCGATCTTCTCGGACTTCGACTGACCGACATTGCCCATGTCGACGGCCTGCGCCATGATCTTGTCGATGAGCGCGTAGCGGGCCTCGATGATGGCCGCTTCCTTATCGCTCTCCGACTGGCTGCCCGCCTTGATGACCTGTACCTTGTCGATGTGCTCCTGCACCTGCGGGCTCACATGATACTGGGACATGACCGTGCTCGTGAAGACATCGAGCAGCTTCTTCGTGCTCTTGCTGCTGCGGCCGACGGTCTCGACGACCGGCATGCCGATGGCCTCTTCGAGCTTCTTCACATCGATCTTGATGCCGCGGCGCGCTGCATCATCCTGCATGTTGAGGTCGATGAGCAGGGGGATGCCCTGCTCGAGGAGCTGGACCGTCAAAAAGAGGTTGCGCTCGATGTTCGAGCTGTCGACGACGTCCATGACGAGGTCGATCTTGTTGTTCATGAGGTAGTCGATGACGATCTTCTCCTCCGGGCTGCGCGCATTGACGCTGTACGTGCCCGGCAGGTCGACGATTGAGATGGCGCGGTCCTTGTGGCGCGTGTAGCCGACTTTCTTGTCGACCGTGACGCCCGGCCAGTTGCCGATTTTCTGGCGCGCGCCTGTGAGCTCATTGAAGATAGTGGATTTACCGGTATTCGGATTGCCGGTCAATGCTACTGCTAATGTTGACATAGATGAAAATACGTCTCCTTTCGCTGCTTGCCCCGAGGCGATTGCCCCGGGGGTCTGCCTTGCTGCTTTGTACCGTTTATCCAGGGGTCAGCCGACCTGCTGAACTTCGATGTTCTCGGCATCTGCCTTGCGCAGAGCGAGGTTGTACGAGCGCACGCCGATGGCGATTGGGTCACCGAGCGGCGCAGAGCGAAGGACCTTGACCTTCGTTCCCGGGATCAGCCCCATCGTCATCATGCGCTGCTTCAGGTCCGATTCGTGGATCTTGACGATCTTCAGCGTCATGCCGGTCTTGCCGTCTTTGAGTGTCAAATCAAACGCCTCCTAAATGCATTATGATAATGAGATTATTTCTTATACGAATATGATATCCCATCTCATTATCAACTGTCAAGGCGAAACGCGGGCTTTTTGAAAAATATTTTCAGTAGCAATTGCAAATATGAAAAAATCACTCCGACCAGCGCAAACGCACACAGTCGGAGTGATACAACAGGCAGTCAGGCAGTCGGACTTCTGGCAGTCTCAGTCCGACGGTCAGCATTCAGTGTCGGACTAACGCCACGGGCGAGAGCACACGCCTGCCCGCCCGGTCGGTGAATGAGTCGGCCTCGACGCCGAAGACGTCGGCCAGCAGCTCTGCCGAGATGACGTCCTGGGGACTTCCCTGCCGCACGATGCGGTGCTCGTGCAGCACGGCGACGGCATCGGCGTACTGCAGGGCATGGTTGATGTCGTGCAGGACCATGACGACGGTCATGCCGTACTGCCGGTTGACCGCGGCGATAATCTGCATGACCTCGAGCTGATGGGCCATGTCGAGGTACGTCGTCGGCTCGTCGAGCAGCAGCACTTCGGGCTGCTGTGCGAGTACCATGGCCAGGAAGGCGCGCTGGCGCTCGCCGCCCGAGAGCGACTGCACCTCGCGCCCCTGCAGGTCTGCGACATGCGTGACCTCCATGGCCCAGTCGACGGCCTCGCGGTCTTTTTTGGGGTCCTCCGCGCGGAAGTACGAGCGGTAGGGAAAGCGGCCGCAGTCTATGAGGCGCCGCACCGTCATGTCGGCCGGCGCCTCGACGCCCTGCGGCAGCACGGCGAGCCTGCGCGCGAGCGCCTGCCGCTTGAACCGGCGGATGTCGCGCCCCGCCAAAAGGACATGGCCAGCGTCAGGCTGTGCAAGTCCCGCGAGCAGGCGCAGCAGCGTCGACTTGCCCGCGCCGTTCGGCCCGATGATGGCCGTGCGGCGGCCCTCCTCGATGGCGAGCGAGAGGTCCGCGAGGATCGTCGCATGGCCCACGCGGTACGAGAGATGGTCTGCCGAGAGTATCGTCGTCATAATTGCCTCCTGAGCAGGAACAAGAAGAACGGCGCGCCGAGCGCGGCCATGATGATGCCCACGGGCAGCTCCACCGGCGCGAAGGCCACGCGCGCGAACGTGTCGCTATAGAGCAGCGTTGCCGCGCCGAGGAGCGCGGCGGCCGGCAGCAGCACGCGGTGGTCGGAGCCGACGAGCAGCCGCGCCACGTGCGGCACGATGAGGCCGACGAAGCCGAGCAAGCCGACGACAGCGACGGCGCTCGCCGCGAGGATGGCCGCGACAGCCGTCAGCGCGAGGCGCGTGAGCTCGACGCGCATGCCGAGGCTCCTGGCCATCGCATCGCCGAGCTGCAGGATGTTGAGGTGGCGCGCGGCGATGACGGCGAGCACGAAGCCCACGAGCGTGTAGGGCCAGAGCATCGCCACGTGCGGCCAGCTGCGCGCCGAGAGGCCGCCGACCATCCACATGAGCGCATTGTGCACGCGGTCGCTGTAGAGGATCATCAGTGCTGAGATGCCGGCGCCGAGAAAGGCGGAGACGGCCACGCCCGCAAGGATGATGCGGATGGGCTGGATGCCGTTCTTCCAGGCGAGCAGGTAGATGAGCACCGCCGCACCCATCGCACCGACGAAGGCCGCCGGCGTGACGAGATTGCTGTGCTCGGGGAAGAGCAGCAGCACGAGGATGCCCATGAGCCCTGCACCCGACGAGATGCCGATGATGTGCGGGTCCGCCAGCGGATTCTTCATAATGGCCTGCAGGATGGTGCCCGCGAGCGCGAGGTCGATGCCGACGAGCGCCGCGACGAGCGTGCGCGGCAGCCGGATGTTCCAGAGGATCTGCGCGTGTGTACCGCCCGCCCCCGCGAGAGCGCCGAGGATCTCCGGCAGCGGGATCTCAACCGACCCCATCATCATGCTGACGATGCCGCCCGCGAGCGCCAGCACGAGAAAGAGCAGCAGCACGAGGGCGATGCGTCCGCGTCCCGGATTGGCGCCCATCATTTCGCGAACGCCTCCGGGTAGAGGCACTTTGCCATCGCCCGTGCTGCCTCAGGATAGTGGATGCCGGGGCTCAGCAGGAAGAGGTCCTGCGGCAGGTAGTAGACACGGCCCTCTTTGACGGCCGCGATGGTCTGCCAGGCCGGATTCTCCTGCATGAGGCGGTCCATGCCGGCCTTCGCCTCCGCCATGTCCCCCATGCTCGTGATGAAGATGGCCTCAGGATTTTGCTCGACGAGTGTCTCGAGGCTGTAGGGTGCCGCATCGGGATTCTTCTCGAGCGGCGCCGTGCCCGAGGCGACGTTCTGCCAGCCGAGAAGGTTTGCCGTGCAGCCTGCGATGCTGCCGTCGAGCTGCACCGTCAGCCCCTGATTCGTGCTGTGGATGATGGAGACGCGGCGCGGCTCCGCAGGGATCTTCGCGCGGACGTCCGCGATTTTCTCGTCCATCGAAGAAATCAAGGCCTCGCCCTTCTCGCGCTCGCCCGTGACCTCGGCAAGCGCGCGGACCTCTGCCTTGACGTCGTCGTAGCTCTTCATGTCGAGCACGAGCGTCTTGATGCCATTCTGCTCCAAGGTGCCGACGAGCTTCTCGTTCATGCCCTTGTTGAGGATGACGAGGTCCGGCTCACAGGCGAGGACCTTCTCGACGTCAATCTGGTAGACCTTGCCGACACTCGCCTTGTCCTTCGCGTAGTCGGGCATCTTCGTCTTCGAGTCGGGTCGGCCGACGACATCGCCGCCGACTTCATGCAGCGGCTCGAGGAAGGACGCCGACGTCACGACAATGCGCTCCGGCTTCTTCGCAAGCTCGACATCGCGGCCCATGGCATCATGGATCACGGCAAACGGCGCTACACTAGAAGAAGGCGCTGCCTGCTGCGGTCCACCACAGCCCGCGAGCACGGCGAGCGCCAAGAGACTCAGGAGCGCGCATAGAATCCGTTTCATCGCTTGTCGCACTCCTTCCGCTCCTCTGCGCCATCTTGATTCGCAGTCTCCCTGCGCGTCAAGATGGTGGATAAATAGTTGAGCTTCCTGCCCTTCTGCGCCTCGAGGTCCTCGATGACGCACTCGCCGTCGAGGCCTGCGCGGCTCACGAGCACGGCGCGTCGCAGCATATCGTTCTCCTTGAGCTGCTCCACGATGGCCGGGAAGTTCTTGTAGACTTTCATCAGGACAACATTGTCGGAGGCCTGCATGGCCTGCTGGATTTTTTCTGGTCGGGCAGTCGCCGGGATGATCGTGAGGATGTCATCGCCCTCGACGATCGGATGCCCGCTCGCGCTCGCAATCGCGGCAAACGCCGGCACGCCGGGGATGGTCTCGATCGTGACATCCTCGTGCTGGAGCAATCGGTAGACGTAGATGTACGTGCTGAAGAACATCGGGTCGCCGAGCGTCAGGAACGCGACGTTCTTGCCCGCTCGCAAGAGGGCGAGGATCTCTCGCTTGTTCTCCTGCCAGGCCGACGGGTCCTCCGCGAAATCGCGGACCATCGGAAAGACCTGATAGACGATCTTGACATCCGGCTTGAGGTACGGCCTTGCAATCGACAGGGCGACGCTGCCGTCCTTCTTCTCGGTCTTCGGCGCAATCAGCACATCCGCCCGCTGTATGGCGTGGATGGCCTTGACGGTCAGGAGCTCTGGATCACCAGGCCCGACGCCAATACCAAAAAAAGTCCCGTTCTTCATCGCAAATATCCTCCTAACATGATAACCAATCCTTTCTGAAAGAAAATCGATACATTACCCGCACCTTGCGGGCTCTCCTTCATGGTAGCCTCTCCCCTCCCCACTGTCAACCAGCGAAAAAAGCTCTCATCCAGATGAAGCCGCGGGGCAGCTGCTATGGATGAGAGCTTTTTATCATTCTATGAGGATAAGCGGGCGGCAGGGCGCATCAGGATTCGCCCAATGCCTTTCGCGCCTTCGCGATGTAGATCTGGCGGAAGATCGGCGACTCGCCGAGCCCCTCGAGGATTGGCGTGACCGAGAGGCCCGCCTGCTCGAGGCGCGTCTTCCAGGAGCCTTCGCTATCGCCTGCGAGGTCGCGCGCCACGTGCATGCCGCTCGTCAACAGAAGCGGCGCGAGCAGGACCGCGCGCGCGTGCTTCTGCTGCAGGCGCGCGAGCACCATCGAGAAGTCCGGCGTATCCGTCGACTCGAGCACGCCGACGTGGATGGGCAGCTGCTGGGCGTCGATCTCGACCTGCAGCTGCTCATAGACGGGGTTGTGGCGGTGCGGCGAGCCGTGGCCGAGCAGCACGAGCTCCGCGTCACGCGGCACGAAGATGCTGCGGCAGAGCGCGATGAGGTTCTGCGTGTAGTCGGACGCCTCGGCAAAGGCCGGCTCGCCGACGAGGAGCTTCTCGTAGCGCGAGGCATATTTCGGCACGGTTTCGAGCACTTTCTTCTCGAATTCCTCGCCCGGCGTCATGTAGGTCGGCTGCACGAGCACATGCGTGACATCCTCTTTGGCGAGGCGCAGCAGGGCGTCCTCGAGTGAGTCCAGATGGATGCCGCGCTTCTCGAGGGCATTCCGGATGAAGACCGAGGTGAAGGCCTGCACGATGACGGCTTCGGGGAATTCCGCGCGGAAGTCTGCTTCGAGTGCGTCGAGACAGCGCTCGCGCGAGCCGTCATCGAGCGCACCGAAACTCGTGAGCACGATTGCCTGTTTCATCAGCCCTGTTCCTTCTTGACGACGTCGGCAATGGCGTGGCAGATGCGGTCGAGCTGTGCCTGGTCAGGGCCTTCTGCCATGACGCGGATCAGCGGCTCCGTGCCGGACGGGCGCACGAGGATGCGGCCGTTCTCGCCGAGCTCTTTATCGCCTTCGGCGATGGCCTCTTTGATGGCCTCGTTCGTCTCCCAGCCCTCTTTCGTCGCAACCTTGACGTTGACGAGCAGCTGCGGGTACGTCGTCATCAGCGCCGTGAGGTCGGATGCCTTGCGGCCGCTGCGCTTGAGCGAGGAGAGCACCTGCAGGGCCGTGATGAGGCCGTCGCCCGTCGTGCTGAAGTCGGTGAAGATGATGTGGCCGGACTGCTCGCCACCGATCTTGTAGCCGTTCTTGAGCATGTTCTCGAGGACGTAGCGGTCGCCGACCTTCGTGATCTCGGCGCGGCCGCCGGCCTTCTTGATGGCCTGATGGAAGCCGATGTTAGCCATGACCGTCGTGACGACCGTGTTGTAGGGCAGCTTGCCTTCCTTCATCATATCCATCGCGCACATGACGAGGATGTGGTCGCCGTCGATGACCTGGCCCTTCTCATCGACGCAGAGGCAGCGGTCGGCGTCGCCGTCATGCGCGATGCCGAAATCCGCGCCGTTCTCGAGGACGGCCTTCTGCAGGGACTCGAGATGCGTCGAGCCGCAGCCGTCGTTGATGTTCGTGCCGTTCGGCAGCGCGTGGATGACCTTGACATTGGCACCGAGGCGGCGCAGGATCTTCGGCATTGCCTCGTAAGCCGCGCCGTTGGCGCAGTCGAGCACGACCTTGACGCCGTCGAAGCGCTCCTTGCAGGTCGAGAGCACGAATTCCATGTACTGGTTGAGAAGGTCCGTGCGGTACTCGATGTGGCCGATGTGCTCTGCCGTCGGGCGCGGGTAGTTGTCGTCCGTCTCGAGCTGGTGCACGATGGCCTCGAGCTCATCCTCGACGGCATCCGGCAGTTTGTAGCCGTCGCCGCCGAAGAACTTGATGCCGTTGTCGTGGAACGGATTGTGCGAAGCCGAGATGACGATGCCCGCCTTAGCCTTGTGCTTGCGCGCGAGGTAGGCGATGGCCGGCGTCGGGATGATGCCCGCGAGCATGGCGCGGCCGCCTGCCGAGCAGATGCCGGCCGTCAGCGCCGACTCGAACATCTCGCCCGAGATGCGCGTATCGCGGCCGATGATGATGAGCGGCTGCTCGTCCGACTCCTTGCCGAAGTAGATCGTCGCTGCGCGGCCGAGACGGTAGGCCATCTCCGGCAGCAGCGTCACGTTTGCCTCTCCGCGGACACCGTCCGTACCGAATAATCTTGCCATATTTCTTTCCCCCTGATACTCAGTTACTTGTTACTTCTTATTAGTATTGCACATTTTGGTGCAGGAATGCAAGTGCGGCTTTCATGCCGTCGACGGCGGCGCTCATGATGCCGCCCGCGTAGCCCGCGCCCTCGCCCATCGGATAGAGCCCCGGCGTCGCCTCAGCGACGAAGGTCGCGCGGTCGCGGCGGATGCGGCACGGCGCCGACGAGCGCGTCTCCACACCCGTCATGACGACACCCGCGTCGGCAAAGCCCGGTATCTTGCGGTCAAAGTACGGCAGCGCGCCCGCGAGCGTCTTCGTGATGAAGTCCGGCAGGCAGCGGTGCAGGTCGGCTGCTTTGACGCCGGGCGCGTACGTCGGCTTCGTCAGGAAGTCCGTCGAGCCGCTCGTGCCCTTGAGGAAGTCGCCGACCGTCTGCACGGGCGCAAAGTAATTGCGGCCGCCTAGCGCAAAGGCCAGCCCTTCGAGCTCCTGCTGCAGGGCCATACCCGAGAGGATCTCCTGCCCGAAGTCGGCGGGCGCGACCTGCACGAGAAGCGCGCTGTTGGCGATGCCCGAGTCGCGGCGGTAGTTGCTCATGCCGTTCGTGACGACGCGCTCCTTCTCCGAGGCGGCCGCGACGACGAAGCCGCCCGGGCACATGCAGAAGGAGTAGGCGCCGCGCCCCGTCGCGGGGTCTTTGTAGGTCAGGGCGTAGTCGGCGACGGGCAGCAGCGGATGGCCCGCGTCCTCGCCGTACTGCGCGCGGTCGATGAACTCCTGCGGGTGCTCGATGCGCACGCCCATCGCGAAGGGCTTCGCCTCCATCGCGACGCCGCGCTCGAGAAGCATGCGGTAGGTATCACGCGCCGAATGGCCGATGCCGAAGAAGACGACATCCGTCTCGATGCGCTCCTCGTCGTTGACGATGACGGCCTCGACGCCCTCCTCGCCGAGCTCGAGGTCCGTGACCTGCGCGCCGAAGCGGACCGTGCCGCCGAGGCGGATGATTTCCTTGCGGATGTTGCGCACGACGTCGCGCAGGATGTCCGTGCCGATGTGCGGCTTGTGCAGGTAGCGGATCTCCTCAGGCGCCCCCGCCGCGACGAACGCCTCGATGACGTCCTTCATGTGCGGGTCGTTGATGCGCGTCGTGAGCTTGCCATCGGAGAACGTCCCCGCGCCGCCCTCGCCGAACTGCACGTTCGACTGCGGGTCGAGCGCGCCGCCACGCCAGAAGCGCTGGATGTCCTCGTGGCGCGTGTCGACATCGTGGCCGCGCTCGAGCACGAGCGGCTCGCAGCCCTGGCGCGCGAGCGTCAAGGCGGCGAACATGCCCGCCGGGCCGAAGCCGACGACGACGGGCCGCCTCTCGAGATGGAGCTTGGGAAGCGGCGCTGCGGCCTCTGGCTCTGGCGCCGCCTCGACATTGCGGTCGCGGCGCAGCTTCTGCAGCACCTTCTTCTCGAGCTTCGGCTCGAGCCGGACGTCGAGGATGTAGACGAATTGGATGGGCGCACCGTGATAACGGCGCGCGTCGACAGCCTTACGCACAATTACCACCCCGGCAATCTGCTGAGGTGGTAACATGAGGCGCTTGGCTGCAAGATCTTCGAGGCTGGCCGTCTCCGTGAACGACACAGCCAGATTGCGGATGCGGATCATTGCAGACCTCCTATTATCTTGTTTTATCTTGTTAGCTTGGACATGTATGCATCGTAATGGGGCCCGTCAGGGGCTGGCCGTGCCAGACGCCGCCTTCTTCTTGGCCTTGATCTCGATGTGGACCGTCACGCTGCTGTTCGTCACCGTGACGCCGTCGGGCGGCGCAAGCTGAGCATTCAGGTCCGTCGTCTTCGTCAGGCCGTCGAGCGAGATCTTCTGCGTCTCGATGCTCGAGAGCTTTGAGAGGATGTCCTCCGGGCCGGCGACCTCGATCTTCACGGGGTCACTCTTGACCATGCCGACTTCATAGCCGGACGCGAGGTCATCGCCGAGGATTGGCTTGACCGTGACGACCTTCTTCATGAGGCCGCGCGCGAGCTGCACGCTGACCTCAGCCGAGGCAGGCTTGACCGTGACGCCGGCAACCTCGCGGCCATCGGCGTTGATGGCCGTCAGTGGCACCTTAAGCTTGAAGTCATCGCTGTTGCCCGCGAGGCCGACATAGCCGATGACGCGCGTGACTTCCTTGATGTCCGACTCTGCGCCCTCAATCGTGACCGTCTCCACGGACGGTTCAACGTGTGCGACCGTCGTGCCAGGCGCCGTCGAGCCCGTCACGATGAACTCCGCCTTGATCTTCTTCTGCACGATGCGGTCGAGCGTGAAGGTCACGGTATCCGGCTTTGCTTCGACAAGCTCGAAGCCCTGCGGCAGGACAGTCTGCACCTTGACGGCGTGCTTGCCCTCCTCCACCTTCGAGAGGTCGACGTAGGCCTTGAAGTCGCTCTCGCTCGCCGAGACGAAGAGCGAGCGCGGGCCGCGCACGCGGAGCTTGACATTCGAAGCATCCTTCGTGATCTTGTAGCCTTCCGGCGCATTGACGACATCGAGCTGCACCGTATAGGTGTTCTCGATAGAAGGATTCTGGTCGTTCATGACGTAGCCCCAGAGGATGACCGCGATGACAAGCGCCAGGATCTTGGCCGGCAGGTTGTGCTGCACGATATTGCGCATTCTTGAAATCATTTCTTCTTCCTCCAGTTCCTGATGAGGTCCTTGAGACCTTTCTGCGGGGAAGTGAATGCCGGCCGCAGGATATTCTTGAGCTTCTCCGTGTCGAGATGGCGGACCATGCGCCCGTTCTCCGCCACCGATATCGTGCCAGTCTCCTCACTGACGACGACGACGAGCGCATCGCACTGCTCCGAGAGGCCGATGGCCGCGCGGTGGCGCGTGCCGAGCTCCGTCGAGAGCGAGCGATTCTCCGTCAGCGGCAGCAGGCAGCCGGCCGCGATCAGGCGCTTGCCGCGCACGATGGCCGCGCCGTCGTGCAGCGGCGTGTTCGGGATGAAGACGTTCAAGAGGAAGTCCGCCGTGATGAGGCCGTCAATCTGGATGCCCGTCGCGCTGATGTCGTTGAGGCCCATGTTGCGCTCGATGACAATGAGCGCGCCCGTCTTATTGGCGGACATGACCTTGACCGCCTTGGCGAGCTCGCGCACGACAGACTGCGCCTCCTCGTCGTCTAAGAGCACCGACGGCCCGAGGAACTTGCCCTGGCCGAGATGCTCGAGCGCGCGCCGCAGCTCCGGCTGGAAGACGATTGGCAGCGCGACGAAGAGCAGCGTCACAGCCTTCTGCAGGAGCCAGGAGATGACGTGCAGCTCCAGCCAGCTACAGACCATCGTCACGCCTAAGAGCACGAGGATGCCCTTGACGAGCGTGATCGCGCGCGTGTCCTGCAGCATGACGTAGACCTTATAGAGGATGACGGCCACGATGAAGATATCGAGGATGTCCATCGGGCCGATTGTCGAGATGATACCGTGGAATTGTAGTGGATATGGCAGCTCAAATGGCATAAGCAAAACTCCTAAAGATATATGAGATAGGAATGAATCAAGATAAATCCAATTTATTTCATGAATGCATGACATCGATAGATGTCACACTGGGTATATTAAAGCTATTCTCGCCATGGTACAAGAATTCCTTGTGACTGTCAAAAAATTTTACTCCTAAGTCATGAAGGCTTCCTGAAGCCAAAAAACGGCGAGCAGGCGCTGCCAGAAGAAAGCAAAAGGCCCGGCTGCCAAAGGGCAGCCGAGCCGGAACAGGTATTTCTGTTTTGCTTACTTGATCTCGCGGATCCATCCCTCTTCCGGTGCTTCGACCGTGCCGAGCTGGATGCCACGCAGCGTGTTGTAGAGTTTCGTGAGGACAGGGCCCATTTCCTTCATGCCGCTCGGGAACTCGATCGTCTCGCCGTTGCCGACAACCTTGCCGACCGGGCAGATGACGGCAGCCGTGCCGCAGAGGCCAGCCTCGGCGAATTCCTTGAGCTCCGTGAATTTGACCGGGCGATGCTCGACCGTGTAGCCGAGATGCTCCGCGATCGTGACGAGCGAACGGCGCGTGATCGACGGCAGGATGCTGTCGGATTTCGGCGTGACGAGCTTGCCGTCCTTCGTGACGAACAGGAAGTTGGCGCCGCCCGTCTCCTCAACGTACGTGCGCGTAGCAGCATCGAGGTACATGTTCTCGTCGAAGCCCTTCTGGTGTGCGAGGATGTACGGATAGAGGCTCATCGCGTAGTTCAGGCCGGCCTTGATGTTGCCCGTGCCGTGCGGTGCAGCGCGGTCGTAGTCGCTGACGCAGATCGTGATCGGCTTGACGCCGTTCTTGAAGTAAGAGCCGACCGGCGTGCCGAACAGGCGGAACTGGTACTCATCCGACGGCTTGACACCGATGACCGGGCCCGTAGCGAAGAGGTACGGACGCAGGTAGAGGGCACCGCCCGACTCGAAAGGAGGAATCCAATCCTTGTTGGCTGCAACGACCTGATCGACAGCCTCGAGGAACATCTCCTCGGAGACCGGCGGCATCTCGAGGCGCTTTGCCGAGTCGATCATGCGCTTTGCATTCATGTCCGGACGGAACGTGACGACACGGCCATCCTTCGTCTTATAGGCCTTGAGGCCCTCGAAGACTTCCTGGCAGTACTGCAGGATGCCGGCGCACTCATTGATCGTGACGTTGGCGTCATCCGTCAGATGACCCTCACCCCATTTGCCATCCTTGAAGTTTGCGACGTAACGCTGGGAGATTGGCTGGTAAGCGAAGCCCAGGTTATTCCAATCCACATTTACTTTTGCCATTGAAAACTCCTCTTTTCTTTCCGTTAAAGTAACTCTATCATAGCCCCGACTGTACAGTTTGTCAATAGTCCATTCCAGAAAATGATGGGATTTTACACAGAACATGTATCTTTGTCTTGCGTAAGGCTACATGTACTTTTATTCGTTTTCATCGTGCTTCTTATTATAAGGAAGAGAATGCGCCTGCTTATAAGGAAGAGAATGCGCCTGCAGGCGACGGCGCGCCTCGGGCAGCTTGGCGAGGATGTCCCCCGCGAGGAGCCCCTCGGCCTTCTCCTGATAGGCAAGGTCGCCCGCGAGGCCGTGCAGGTAGACGCCGAGCACGGGGGCCATGCCCTCTGCCGCCTGCTTCATGAGGCCCGCTATCGTGCCGGCGAGGACATCGCCTGCGCCGGCCGTCGCCATGCCGGCATTGCCCTTCGTCGTGAAGTAGACGCGGCCGTCTGGGAAGGCCACGAGCGTGCACTCGCTCTTGAGCACGAAGACGGCATGGTACTCGGCGGCAACGTCGCGCGCGATGCCTGCAAGGTCCTCGCGCAGGTCTGCGACCGAGAGCCCTAAGAGCCCCGCCATCTCGCCGAGGTGCGGCGTGAGGATTGGCACATGCTTCGCCTCACGCAGGATCTCGGGCGCGCCGCGCAGGGCGTAGATGGCATCGGCATCAAGGATCAATGGCTTGTCTGCCTCGCGCACGAGCGCCTTGACGAGCTCGCCCGTCACCTGTGCGCGGCCGAGCCCCGGCCCAACGAGGACGGCATCGTACCCCTCAACGAGAGGCATGAGCACCTTGAGCGCTTCGCTGCCGCCGAGGACGCCCGGCTCCTGCTCGGGCACCGGCACGGTCATCGCCTCCGTGAGCTTGACGGCCAGGATGGGCTGCTGGCTCTCGGGCACGGCGAGCGTCGCGATGCCGCAGCCCACACGCAGGCTGGCCTCCGTGCAAAGTGCCGCCGCGCCCGTCATGCCACGCGAGCCCGCGACGATGAGGATGCGGCCGCAGGTCCCCTTGTGGGCCGTCCGCGGGCGCACAGGCAGCAGGGCGGCCGCGAGTCCATCGTCGATGCACGCCTGCAAGATGGCCTCATCTTCTAAGAGTTGGCGCGGGATGCCGATGGAGTCAACGGTGAGCTCACCCGCATAAATCGCACCCTGGCCGAGCAGATGGCCGGGCTTCGGCAGGCCGAGCGCGATGGTCTTCGCGGCGCGCACCGCCACATCGCTGACCGCCCCCGTGTCAGCCTCCACCCCGCTCGGGATGTCGATGGCGAGCACGGGCTTTCCCGCCGCATTGACGAGCTCCACCGCCTGCCGCACGATGGGGCGCAGCGTGCCGCGGAAGCCCGTGCCGAGGATGCCGTCGAGCACGCCGTCGGCGAAGCGCAGCGCGAGGCGCAGCCGGTCCATGTCGCGGTCGCCCGCGAGTCCGTGGACCGCGATGCCCATCACCGTCAATGTCTGCTTCATGATGGAAGGCGATGCCTTGATGTGGTCCGGATTGCCCGTCAGGAAGACCTTGAGGACGGCGCCTTCATTGTAGAGATAGCGCGCCGCCGCGAAAGCGTCGCCGCCATTGTTGCCGCTGCCGGCCAGAACACAGATGGTCTTGCCGCGCACGGAACCGAGCAGCGAGACCATGGCCGCCGCCGTCTGCCGGCCGGCATTCTCCATCAGCACGACCTCCGGCAGGCCGTACTCCTCTCCGGCGCGCCGATCGACGGCGCGCATCTCCTTGACCAAAGATACCTTCATCGTCATCCCTCCAATACGCACTGCGCCGTCGCATAGTCGCGCGAATGGCTCAGCGAGATCCAGACGCGCAGGACGCCGCGGCGGCGGGCCAGCTGCGCAAAGTAGCCGCTGAGGTGCACCTGCGGCGCCCCGAGCTCATCCAGCAGTATCTCGACGTCGTGCAGCGTGCCGCCGCGCAGCCCCGTGCCGAGTGCCTTCAGGACGGCCTCCTTGCCCGCGAAGCGCGCCGCATAGCTCGCCATCCGCTGCACACCGCGGCTCTCACAGTAAGCGCGCTCCGCCTGCGTGTAGACGCGCCGGCAGAACGCCTCGCTGTCCGCCGCACGCTTGACGCGCGCAATCTCAATAATGTCTGTTCCGATGCCTCGAATCAAGACATCCACCTCCTAATGCATCGATATCCTGTATTAAGTTCCCCACAGCAACTCTGAATTCCTGCTTTTGCTGAGAGCAGACTGATTTATGAAACTGTTTCCATGATATTTTTGATAATTTTTGGTTATACTATCATATATGCATCAAAAGTATGGTATAATGGCATTAAATAAAGCGAATTTATAAAGAAAGAAGCGATTTGAATGGAACTCAGACAACTCGAATATTTCCAGATGGCCAGCCGTCTGCGGAATATCACCCGCGCTGCGGAACGCCTGCGTGTTTCCCAACCAAATATCACGGTCGCCATCAAGAAGCTCGAAGCCGAGCTCGGCATCCAGCTCTTCGACCGCAGCCAGAAACAGCTCGCGCTAACGCCAGAAGGTGCCGTCTTCCTCAACCGGGTCGAGCTCGCCCTGCGCAACATCCAGGATGCGGTACTGGAGGTCAATGACTACAAGCAACTCCAGAAAGGCACCATCAAGATTGGCGTGCCGCCGATGATGGGCGCCTACCTCTTTCCGCGCATCTTCTCGAGCTTCCAACGCCGCTACTCGCATCTCGACATCTTCATGCACGAGGAAGCTTCGATGTCAATCCGCGAACAGCTCGAGCGCGATGAGCTCGACTTCGGCATCATCATCCTCTCCGGCGCCTCAAGCCGCCTGCAGCTCTTGCCCATGTCCAAGAACCAGATCGTCTGCTGCGTGCCGGAGAGCAGTCCGCTCGCCAAGAAGAAGGCCATCTCGATGGACGATGTGGCCGACACGAAGATCGTCATGCTCAAGGAGGGATCCTTCCTGCGCCAGACCATCCTCAGCCGCATGAAGGACGAGGGCATCACGCCGAACATCGTGCTCGAATCCAACCAGATCAACACCTTGAAGGGACTCGTCGCCAACGGCGTCGGCATCACCTTCCTCCTCGACATGGTCGCCGACGAGATGCCAGGCCTCAAGACCCTGCCGCTCGCCGACCCCATCTTCGTCGACGTCGGCCTCGCCTGGAAGAAAGATCGCTACATTTCCAAGGCCGCGCAGTCCTTCATCGACTCCTGCAAGGACCTGCTCAAGAAAAATACGTCATTCGATGATACTACCGATGCCAAATAAGCCAATAAAAACGAATAGAACCGATTTTTAACCACGAAAGCCTGTATGGGTTCAACATGTAAGATGTCGAACCCATACAGGCTTTTTTTCGCATGCTCTTACGCTTTATGCCTTGTCAGCATATATTGTCTCGGCATTTCATTCGGGACGATAAAGTGGCACCGTCAGGCTCCCCGTCGGCATGAGGATGTAATGCACATCATCGCCAACATACTGTTTCGCCAATTCCAAGGCCTCTTCTACCGTGTCAACAGCACCATCAAACAGCATGTCCTTAGCCAGCTGTCGGTCGAGCCCCGTGACCAAGATGAAATGGGCTTTCTTCGTCAGGCGCGTAATGGCGTAAGCCTTATTCGCACCAATCAGGAAGCGGTCACGCAGCTTGGCCTCAATCGCATCAGCCGTCTTCAACGTGCGGCAGGTTTCTTCTAGCACCTTGCTGCCACTGCCCTCCTCACACTCGGCCAGTAGGATGACCACGCCACCCTGCTTCGTCGCCAGCACCGCATTATCCATCGTCTTCTGCATCTGGTAGACATTGATATCCTTTGGATAGCCGCCGCAGCTGGCAATCGTGATGTCTGCTTGAGCAGGAATCTTGACACCGTAAACCTCATCTACGAATTTGCATGCTTCATGATGCGCTTCAATATAGTCTCCCGCAAACATCTTCAGGAAGCGATGTTCAGCATCCAAGATGGCATTGAACAGAATGACACTGCGTCCTTTAGCCCAGAGCGCCACGCCTTCCATCTGATCCTCATAGACTGGGTTGCCCGTCGTGCGACCGAGGCCAGCATTTGGGTCCATCATGAAGCTATGGTTGTGACGCACGGTTTCCATGGCCGCGCACCCCGGCAGCACAGCCTTACGGCCTCCGCCGTAGCCGCTGAAATAATGATGCACGATTGTGCCGGTCAAAATCACATGATCACTATGGCAGATGTGCTTATTGATCAGGACAGGCGTGAAGCGACTCGTCGTGCCGAAATACTCAAAGTCACTGGGCACATTGCAGTCACTGTTATACATCCGCAGACGACCAGCTACTTCTTTGCCGACCCCTTCTGCCATTTCTTCCTGCGTCATCAGGCGATGCGTCCCGAGCGAGAAAACGATCTGCATGTTCTCATCCGGAACCCCGAGCCGATTCATCTCATTGACCAAGACCGGCATGAAGTCAAAGCTGTTGGCCACACGCGTCGGGTCATTGCAGATAAAGGTCACGGTATCCCCTGGCTTGATGATCTCATTGATTGGCTTCTGTCCAATCGGATGGTAAATCGCATCGAGCACGGCCTGCTTGATATCCGTCAGCGGCTTGACCGCCGGCATATCGACTTCCTTGATGACCTTGCTCTCATCGAGGGAAAAGCTCTTCGTGCCACGGCCATAATGAAAAGTATACTGTTTCATCCAGATTCCTCCTATAAAAAAGGGAGACACTCTGTCAGTGTCTCCCTTATCATGCGGTTAAACTACACGCTCTATCGATCAATAATCCATCAATAGAGAATGTGAGCAATGACATAACCGACACAGCAGCCTGTGAAGACACCGAGAAGACCCGGAATCATGAAGCTGTGGTTCAGGACATATTTACCGATATGCGTCGTGCCAGAACGGTCAAAGTTGATGCAGGCGAGGTCCGAAGGATACGTCGGCAGGAAGAAGTAACCGTAGCAAGCAGAGATGAAGGACAGGATGACAATCGGGTCAACACCGATGGTCAGAGCCAGCGGAACGATGATTGAAACGGCAGCTGCCTGCGAGTTAACGAGTTTCGATGTGAGGAACATAGCCAGTGCATACGTCCAAGGATATGCCTGAACGAGACCGCCGATGATTGCCTTGAGGTCTGCCATGTGGTTGGAGAAGCAGGTATCTGCCATCCAAGCAACACCATAGACGCAGACGACTGCACCGAGGCCAGCGTGGAAGACCTGGCTCTTGCCAACATCCTTTGCATTGACCTTGCAGAAAATCAGGATAGCCGCTGCGATGACGAGCATGATCATCTGGATGACCGTCGTCATGGAGATTGCCTTCATCGTGCCCTTTGCATCCGGGAAGGACGGCAGAATCTGCGGGAAGTTACCGAGCACGGCAATGATGATGATGCCGAGGAAGAAGATGTACATAGCACGATAGAACGAGCTCGGCAGTTCCTTATTCTGCAGCGATTCCGTCTGATTACCGTATACATCCTGGTAATGAGCCGGATCTTTGATGTACGCCTGGAAAATCGGATCTTCTTCCAGATCCTTGCCGCGACGATAGCTCCAAATTGCTGCAACCATGACGCCGCAGAACGTAGCCGGGATGGAGACAGCCAGCAGATTGATGACCGTGAACGGCAGGCCTGCTGCACTGATGAAACCAGCCATGCTGACCAGCGCGACCGATACCGGCGATGCCGAAATACCCATCTGCGAAGCGACAGAAGCAACAGCCATCGGGCGCTCAGGACGGATATTCTCGTGGATTGCGACATCATAGATGATTGGGAACATCGTGTAAACGACATGGCCCGTGCCGCAGAGGATCGTCAGCAGCCAAGTCGTGAGCGGAGCGTAAATCGTGACGCGCTTCGGGTTACTGCGCAGGAATTTCTCTGCGTACTTCAGCATGACCGTGAGGCCGCCAGACGTCTGCAGATAGCCCGCGCAGGTGACGACTGCGATAATCGTGAGCATGACGGCGATTGGTGGCGTGCCCGGCTTGTATCCAAGCACAAAGACATAAATGATGAGGCCGATGCCGCTGATGACCGGAAGGCCAAGGCTGCCATAACGTACGCCGACGATCAGGCACGCAAGCAGGATAAAGATACCAAGTAGTAAGCTCAAGGTAGAACTCCCCTTCCTAAAAAACATATACTTGCCTTCGTGAAATGAATCTCTCTACGTTCCTATTGAATCCCTCCTTGACAAGCAGATCTGTTTCCCTATGGAACAATTTAAACCAAGAGATTATTTCCGCTTGTTATTAGGTTTTCGCCATCCATCGTTCAAATCCTGCCACCTGTAAAAAAAACCATACGAAAAATGTATCGAGATGATTGCTTTTTGATATGGATAGGAACCGGCAAATGGCTCAGGACGTCTTTTGAAACATTTCACCTAAACACATTGTTTATTATACAATATACCATAATCATAAGTAAATACTATTTATCATAAAATATTTTAATGATAACCGTCGATTATTCTTGTCTAAATACTATTAATCATTTTTATTGTTATGTATTGAATGCATAATTTAATTGCAGTACATGAATACATCGTAAAATACACACAGAATAAATTTGCGTTTTTCGGATTTCACGCTGGAAAATACGTGCCATATGCATAATGTTGTGGTATAATATGCTAAAAAGTTATATTGATAACAATTCTATGAGGAGGATTTCATTCTATGGCTACCATTAATGATAACTATCTGAAGCTGCCCGGCAGCTATCTCTTCGCCGAAATCGCCCGCCGCGTCGCCGCCTACAAGGAAGCGAACCCGGATGCCGACATCATCCGTCTCGGCATCGGCGATGTCACGCAGCCGCTGCCGCAGGTCTGCATCGAGGCCATGCACAAGGCCGTCGACGATCAGGCCAAGGCTGAGACGTTCCACGGCTACGGCCCGGAGCAGGGCTACTCCTTCCTGACGGAAGCCATCATCAAGCACAACTACACGGACCGCGGCATCGAGATCGCGCCGGATGAGATTTTCGTCAGCGACGGCTCGAAGAGCGACTGCGGCAACATCCAGGAGATCTTCGGCACGGCCAACAAGGTCGCCATCACGGACCCTGTTTACCCGGTCTACCTCGACACGAACGTCATGGCCGGCCGCACGGGCATGCTGCAGGACGACGGCCACTTCGAAGGCGTCGTCTATCTGCCCTGCACGGCGGAGAACAACTTCGCACCGGACCTGCCGAAGGAAAAGGTCGACATGATCTACCTCTGCTGCCCGAACAACCCGACGGGCACGACGCTCTCGCGCGAGGAGCTGACGAAGTGGGTCAACTACGCCAAGGAAAATGAGTCGGTCATCCTCTTCGACGCCGCTTATGCCGCCTACATCACAGAAGACGATGTGCCGCGCTCCATCTATGAGATCCCGGGTGCCAAGGACGTTGCCATCGAGTTCCGCTCCTTCTCCAAGACCGCAGGCTTCACGGGCACGCGCTGCGGCTACACGATCATCCCGAAGACGGTCAAGGGCCGCGCTGCGGACGGCTCCCTCGTGCCGTTCAACAAGCTCTGGAACCGCCGTCATACGACGAAGTTCAACGGCACGGCCTACATCGTGCAGCGCGGCGCTGCGGCCATCTACACGGAAGAGGGCCAGAAGCAGGTCAAAGAACTCGTCTCCTACTACATGGAGAACGCCCGCATCATCCGCGAGGGCCTCAAGGCTGCCGGCCTCCAGGCGTTCGGCGGTGTCAACGCCCCGTACATCTGGCTCAAGACGCCGAACAACATGAGCTCGTGGGACTTCTTCGACAAGCTGCTGCATGAAGTCAACATCGTCGGCACGCCGGGCGCAGGCTTCGGCCCGTGCGGCGAGGGCTACTTCCGCCTCACGTCGTTCGGCAGCCGCGAGAACACGAAGCGCGCCGTCGCACGCTTTGCCAAGCTCAAGTTCTGATACGCAAACTTGCCATAAAAAAGCCTCTGCAATCGATGGATTGCAGAGGCTTTTCTATTGCGATCGTGTTCAGCGGGAGATAGCACCGCCACCGCGGCGAGGGGCTCTTAAACCGCGTCATTAGCCACCTGATGGAGAAGGAACTCGAGCGCGGCAACCTCGACCTCTTCCTCTACACGAAAGGCGCCTCCGCGCGCTTCTTCCACGATCTCGGCTTCTACGAGATTGCGCGCGTGCCCGACCGCCTCGTCTTTATGGAGAATCAGCCTGACGGGTTCCGTCATTGCCTCAGCCGCTTCGAGAGGGAGACACAGGCATTCCTCGCAGAGCGCGGCATCGCCGGCTTCGGCAACGTCGTCCTGCACGCAAGCGGCCCGTACATCATCAGCAACGCGACCTTCCCGAGCTACTTCCTGCCGGACGACGACGCCGCGAGTGTCGGTCACGCCGAGCTCGACCTCACGCTGTTCGCCAAGATTGCGGCGGCGCTCTCCATCCGCCGCCGCTACGTCGGCGAAGAGCCCTTCAGCCAGGTCACGGGCCTCTACAACAAGGTGATGCGCGAGAAGCTGCCGGAACTCGGCGTCGAGTGCCGCGTCATCCCGCGCCTCGCCATCGCGGGCCGCGCCGTCAGCGCCTCCGACGTCCGCCAGTGCGTCAAGGACGGCGACTGGCAGCACCTGCAGGAGCTCGTGCCCGAGGCGACGTACGACTGGCTCCGAAGCGATGCCGCCGCGCCGCTGCCTGCTCTGCGGCGAGCAGGCGCAGGTCTGCGCGCGCAGCCGCCGCCATTCCGTCGAGGATTTGACGGAGCGCATCAGCAAGATGCTTTCAGCATACCTACACCACTGACACCACTGAATTGAAAAAGACGAGGTCACATGTATCCTCTCGCATGTGACCTCGTCTTTTACTTTTATGATATTCCGATTACCGTCATTCGCCAAAGAGCGCCTTGGCGAAGTCCTCGGCGTTGAAGGGGCGCAGGTCCTCGACACCCTCGCCGACGCCGATCCACTTGACCGGCATGGAGAGCTGGCTCTTGATGCCGATGACGACGCCGCCCTTGGCCGTGCCGTCGAGCTTCGTCAGCACGACGCCTGTGATCGGCGCAGCCTTGGTGAAGAGCTCAGCTTGGCTGATGGCGTTCTGCCCCGTCGTCGCGTCGAGCACGAGCAGCGTCTCGTGCGGTGCACCGGGGATCTCACGGCCGATGACGCGGTTGATCTTCTCGAGCTCCTGCATGAGGTTGGACTTCGTCTGCAGGCGGCCTGCCGTGTCGATGATCAGCATGTCGACCTTGCGCGCAACGGCTGCCTTGACGGCGTCGAAGGCGACGGCCGCCGGGTCGGAGCCCTCCTCGTGCTTGATGACGGGCACGCCCGTGCGCTGGCCCCAGACCTCGAGCTGATCGATGGCCGCCGCGCGGAAGGTGTCAGCCGCGGCGAGCAGGACCGACTTGCCCTGGCCCTTGTAGTAGGCGGCGAGCTTGCCGATTGTCGTCGTCTTGCCCGCGCCATTGACGCCGATGACGAGCAGGACTGTCGGCCCCTGCTCGGCGATGCGCGTCGTGTCCTCGCCCGCCGTCAAGATCTCGACAATCTGCTTCTGCAGGAACGGCTTGAGGTCTTCCGGTGTGTTGATCTCCTTCTTCTTGATGCCCTTGCGCACGGCCGTCATGAGCTTGTCCGTCGTCTGGACGCCGACGTCCGCCATGATGAGCGTCTCCTCGAGCTCGTCGAGCAGGTCATCGTCGATGTCGGCATAGCCGATGATGATCTTCTCGATCTTGTTCGTCAGGTTTTCGCGGGTCTTATTGAGGCCCTTCTTGAGCCGGTCAAAAAATCCCATGATGATTCCTCCCTATCTAAAACGCTAAAAACGCATTCCTCTCACTTCTCACTTCTCTCACTTTTCTCGATGCCGGCCGCATCGTCGTCGAGTTCGTCGAGCCGCACGGACAGCAGGCGCGAGACGCCCGACTCCTCGACCGTCACGCCGTACATCGTGTCGGCCACCTCCATCGTGCCCTTGCGGTGCGTGACGACGATGAACTGCGTCTGCTCCGCGAACTCCTGCAGGAAGCGGCCAAAGCGCATGACATTTGCCTCGTCGAGCGGTGCGTCGATCTCATCGAGCACCGAGAATGGCGACGGGCGGTAGCGCAGGAAGGCGAAGAGCAGTGCGATGACCGTCAGGGCGCGCTCGCCGCCCGAGAGTGCGGCGAGGCTCTGGCGCTTCTTCTGCGGCAGGGTCACGAGGATGTCGATGCCCGTGTGGAGCACATCGCTCTCGTCGAGCATCTTGAGCTCGGCCTTGCCGCCGCCGAAGAGGCGCACGAAGATCTCGCCGAAGTAGCGCTGGATGTCTGCAAAGGCGGACTGGAACTGCTTCGTCATGGCCTCGTCCATCTCCGCGAGGATGCGGCCGAGGTTCTCCTTGGCCTCGATGAGGTCAGTCGACTGCTTCTTCATGAAGCCGTGGCGCTTCTGCAGGTTCTCGTACTCCTCAACGGCGTTGGGGTTGACCGGCCCGATGGCATCCATCTGGCGCTTCAGGAACTGCATGCGGCTGCGCAGCTCCTGCGGCTCGAGGTCTAACGCCTCTTCGAGCGCACGCTCCGGCGTCAGGCCGAACTCGTGCAGGATGGCCTGCTGGCTGTCCTGCAGGGTCATCTGGATCTTGGCGGCGAGGATCTCGAGCTGGTGCGCTTCCTCCTGCTTGCGGCTGAGTTTGCGCGAGAGATCGCGGCCCTTCGTCTCGAGCTCCTGGCCGGCGGCCATCTTCTCCATGCGCAGGCCGTAGAGGTCGCGCTGCTTCTTCTGCGCGGCATCAAAGGAATCCTGCCACCCCTGCGAGCTGCGCTCGAGTTCCTGCAGGCGCGCTGCGCTCTCTGCCGTGCGCTTTGCGAGCTGCTTTTCTTCCTGCTCGAGCTCCGCGAGCGACTGCTCGCCGCGCTGCTTCTCCTGGCGGTAGAGCGCCATCTGCTCAGCGCTGCGCTTCCATTCCTGCTCGAGCACCGTGCGCTGCAGGGCTTCTTCCTGCATGCACTTGCCGAGCGCCACCGCGTCCTGCTCGACGTCCTCGAGGTCTAAGAGGCTCTCCTCCGCCTGCTTCTTAGCTGCTTCGACGGCCTCTGCAAGCATCTTGACGGAGCGCGCCTGCAGGACGCGCTTATTCTGATTCTCGGCAAACGTCGCCTGGCGCTTGGCATCGGCGGCGATGAGCTCCTGCACGGTCTGTACCTGCGCCGCGAGACTCTCCTTCAGGCGCTCGAGGCTCACGCGCGCTTCGGCGCGCGCAACGCTCTGCTGCTGCACGAGCGCGAGTGCCTCAGACTGGCGACGCTCTGCCGCGACTGCCGCCTCCGCTGCCTGCTGTACCTCAGCCTGCTTTTCCTTGAGCTTCTTGCGAGCGGCCGTCCGCTTCTCGTGCAGGGACTCGATCTCACCGCTGCGGTTGAGGAAGCTCGCCTCGCGATGCGCGCGGCCGCCGCCTGAGAGCGAGCCGCCCGGCGCGAGGAATTCGCCCGAGAGCGTCACGATGCGCAGGCGGTAGTCCTGCTTCTTGGCGAGGGCGAGCGCGTTGTCGAGCGTATCGACGACGAGGATGCGCGCGAGCAGGAAGTCGGCCGCCTTGCGGTACCTTTCCTCGACCTCCACGAGCTCGTTGGCCCAGCCAATCGCGCCCGCGCCGCGCTCTGCCTCCTTCTCCCGGTCCTTCGGGTACTGCACGGAGAGCGTCGAGAGCGGCAAGAAGGTCACGCGGCCGAGGTGCTTGCGCTTGAGGAAGGCGATGGCCGCCTTGGCCGTCTCTGTGTCCTCTGTCACGATGTTCTGCTGGTTGCCGCCGAGAGCGATCTCGATGGCCGTCATGTAGGCTGCGGGTATCGTCAGGAGCTCCGCGATGGCGCCGGCGACGCCCTCATGCCATGGCTCTTTGCTCTGCAGCACAGCCTTCGGCGCCTTGCCGAAGCCCTCGTACTCCTCCTGCATGTGCTGCAGGAAGTCGATTTTCTCCTGCAGGCCGGCCGCGCGCTGCGCGAGTTTCTCCTGCTGCTCGCGCAGCGCCGTTTTTTCCTGCTGGGCACTCTGCTGGGCATGGCGCGCCTGCTGCTGGGCCTTGACGGCCTGCTGGAGTGCCACCTCTTTCTCGGCAAGCGAGGCGGTCAGTTCCTGTTGCTGCTTTTCAAGTGACGACTGCTTGGCCTTTGCCGCCGCGATGGCAGCCTGGCGCTCCGCGCGTCCCTCGCTGCCCGCCTCGATGTCGCGGTCGAGGACGGCGAGCGCCTGCTTGGCCGCTGCGAGCTCTTCCTGTTTTGTCTCGCGCTGCTTGCCGAGCGTTTCCGCCGCCTTCTTGCGCTCCGCCACGATGGCGGCAATTTTTGCGGCGCGCTCCTGCTGGCCCTCGGCATGCGCATCGGCTTCGGTGAGCTTCCGCTTCTTCTCCGCAGCCTCTCCCGAGAGCCTGCCGATCTCGCGGACCGACTGCACGAGCGCTTCCTGCAGCTCGGCGCGCCGCGACTCGATGCGCACCTTTTCCGCACCGCTCTGCCCCTGGCGCTCCTCGAGCGCCGCGATCTCGCGGTTGGCCGCCTCGAGTTTCTGGCGCAAGGACTCATTGGCCTCGGCGCCCGTCTTCATGCGCTGCTCAAGCTCGAGGATCTCCTTCTGCATCGCCTCGCGCTCCGCTGCGGCCTGCCCCACGGCTGTCTCGAAGCCGAGCGACTCGTCGCGGACCTTCTGGAGCTTCTCCTCATTGGCCGCCTTGCGGTCCGCCTCGCGGCGCGCACTGCGCGCGAACTTCGTCAGCTTGCACTTCTGGTACTCCTCATGCAATGCATTGTACTGGCGCGTCTTCTCCGCATGGCGCGCGAGCGGCTCGAGCTGCGTCTCGATCTCCTGCATGATGTCCTGCACGCGCAGCAGGTTGGCCTCTGTGTCCGTGAGCTTCTTCACCGTCTCGCGCTTGCGATCGCGGAACTTCGTGATGCCCGCCGTCTCCTCGAAGAAGGCGCGGCGGTCCTCCGGACGGCTGTTGAGAATGTCCTCCATGCGGTTCTGGCCGATGATGCTCATGCCGTCGTGGCCGATGCCCGTGTCGGCAAAGAGCTGGTAGATATCCTTGAGGCGGCAGCGGGAGCGGTTGATGAAGTACTCGCTCTCCCCGCTGCGGTAGAGCCTGCGCGTCACCGCCACCTCGCGGAAGTCCACGGGCAGCGTGCCGTCGTTGTCGAAAATCAGCGAGACCTCCGCGATGTTCAGCGGACGCCGCTGCGCCGAGCCCGCGAAGATGATGTCCTCCGAGCGCGTGCCGCGCAAGTTGCGGATGTTCTGCTCGCCAAGCACCCAGCGCACGGCATCCGTGATATTGCTCTTGCCGCTGCCGTTCGGGCCGACAATCGCCGTGATGCCGTGGTCGAATTCAATGGTAATCTTGTCGGCAAAGGACTTGAATCCATATGCCTCAAGGCGTTTTAACTGCAATCGTCACACCTGCCCGTCTGCGGCCGGAGCCTGGAACTTGCCCGCCGCTACATACTGCTTCATGAATGTCAGGAAATCCCGGTCGAGCGGGGAAAAGACCTTGTGCGCACTCCAGTAGAGCGCCGTGCGCGACATGAGGCGCGGCGCGAGCGGTCTCCTGACAAAGGATGTTTCCTCCCGGAGCACGAAGTCCGGCAGGATGGAGATGCCCGTGCCGTTGGCTACAAGCTGCTTGATCGTCTTGAGCTGCGACGTCGTCAACATGACGTCCGGGGTGAAGCCCGCCTCGATGCAGCGCGCGAAGATGGCCCGATACTGGTACGTGCGCGGCTGCTGCAGGATGAAGCGCTCGCGCCTGAGGCTCTCGAAGGCGACTTCCTTCTTCGCTGAGAGCGGATGCCCTTCTGGCAGGCAGAGGCTCATCGCATCGTGCATGATGACGAACTCATGCGGGAAGGTCGTCTCCGGGCTGCCGAAGATCACGCCGAAGTCGAGGTCGCCGACCTCGACGCGCTCACGCACCTCGTCCGAGTCGCCGAACTCCTGCACATCGAGGATTGTCGTCGGGAACTTCTCGCGGAACTCCTTGAAGAACGTCGGGAAGAGATAAGCCTCGAACATCGGCGGCACGCCAAAGTGGATCGTGCCGGCACTGCCGACGCAGAAGCGCATCATATCCTGCTTGGCGAGCTCCGCATCCTGCATGATGCGCCGCGCATGGATCAGGAAAGCGCGGCCCGCCTCCGTCAAGGTGACATGCTTTTGGCTCCGGTCGATCAGCGTGAGACCGAGCTCTGCCTCGAGCGCCTTGATGGCCTTCGTGACCGACGGCTGCGAGACGTGCAGGACTTTCGCCGTGCGCGTGAAGTTCTCCAGCTCACTGATCGTGCAAAAATATTCTAATTGACGAAATTCCATCGTATCTCCCCCATGTGTGCAGGCGGCTCACTGTCTCCCTCATGCCTGCGCGACCAGCTCCTGCAGGCGCTGGTTCACAAGGTCAATCCACTCGCCGTGGAAGCCGACTTCCATCAGGAGTTCCTCGAGCGATTCGATGCGCGGCTGCTCGAGGAACATCTGCACGCGGCTCTTCTCGATGCTGCGGTAGATGTAGTAGTCTTCCGGGATCATGCCCGGCTTCGGGAAGATGACCGTGTACTCGTGGTACATCTTGTCGTTCATCGACTCATAGACGCCTGTCGAGCGCGCGGCATACGCCTGCCACGTGTCGGGCAGGGACTCGAGCAATTTGCCGATCTCTTCCTTGATGGCGGCGACTTTCTCCGTATAGGCCGCAAGAACAGCTTCTTCTTCAGCCGTATCCTGCAGCATGACGGAACAGATGAGGTCGCGGACGGCATTGAAGTCGCCGAGGCCGTACTGCAGGAACGCATCAGCGCTCTCGATGCCCGCGAGCCACTTCTTGAGCGCGCCCTCCATCGCAGCACGCGCCTTCGCGACGACTAGCTCATCCTCGCCGTGAAGCTGCAGTGCGAGGTTGCAGACACGCTGGCCGGCCGCTTTGTCCTGCAGGATGTCTTTTGCTGCGCAGTCGCGGCAGTAGCCGATGGCCTCATTCGTGAACGGCTGTCCCCCGTCAATCTCCTCCTGCGTCGGGAAGCGCTTGCCGAGCTTCTCGTAGATGGCCTGCTGCTCACGGAGCTTGCCCTTTGAGAAATACGTCAACGGGCGCTCCTGATAGACGACATGCGTCACCTTGCCGCAGCCCGCGCAGTGGTACTCCTTGTCCACAAGCTTGACAGCGATGTCGCGCTCCGGCCGCGGCTTGAAGAACTCATAGGGCACAGTCTCCACGAAGGAATAATTGAAGATATTCAGCAGATTGTCCGTGATGCGGGACGGTTCATTGGCCATGAGTCGACACTCCTATCCTGATTTACCTATAACATATCTTAAACAAAATAAAAAGCCCGGAAGGAAACCTTCCAGGCTGCATTTCATCTTGGAGGCGACACCCAGAATCGAACTGGGGATAAAGGTTTTGCAGACCTCGGCCTTACCACTTGGCTATGTCGCCAAAATAAAATGGAGCGGAAAACGAGGCTCGAACTCGCGACCCCCACCTTGGCAAGGTGGTGCTCTACCACTGAGCTATTTCCGCATCTCATCTTTTGTTCTCATCAGCTTCAGAAGACCTTGTGTCTCGCTGACTGACAAAAACTATTTTACTCATTCTATCCCCGTTTGTCAACACCTTTTTTGAAAAAAGATAAAAAAATATCGCCTCAGTGTGAGGCGATATCCCGTACTCATGATTTGGGCGGTTTCCTGCGGCGGAAGATGCGGCTGCTGGGCCTTGGATGGTAGAGCTGCCAGCCGTAATGGATGGCGCAGCCGCGCAACAGCAGCACGGAGAGGAAGCAGAGCCACGAGGAGACGTCTGCACCCCAGCGCGGCCAGCTCCAGCACATGAGCCAGGCACCGGCCAGCGAGGCCACAGCATAGACGTCCATGCGCAGGACGACCGGCACGCGCTGTGCCATGAGGTCGCGCAGCATGCCGCCGCCGACGGCCGTGATGACGCCGAGCATCATCGGGAACACGTACGGATCCCCCATGCCGAGCGTCAGGCCGCGCAGCGTCCCCGTGACCGTGAACGAGGCCAGGCCGATCGTGTCCGACAGTTCGTAGAGCATTGTCATCGTATGGCGCTGCTTGCGGTCGATTGAGACGGCCGCATAGACGCATGAGACGATGACGGCCGTCGCCACCGATAGCAGCAGGTCCGTCGGCTCGGTCAGGGCCACAGGCGGCGTGACGCCTGCGAGCACATCGCGCACCATGCCGCCGCCGACAGCCGTCAAGAGCGCCAGCACCGTGACGCCGAAGATATCCATGCGGCGCGACAGGCCGACCATCGCGCCAGATACGGCAAAGGCCAGTGTCCCGGCCCAGTCAAATAAAATCCAGGTCATGTGCGCTCGTCTTCCCCTCTCCTGTTCCGTCTCCTATCTCAGCACGTTTCCCCGGCAGCTTCGCAGACAATGGCCAGGGCCCACTCTGCCGCATCGTAGAGATCTTTTTCCTCGATGTACTCATCTTTCGTGTGACTCTTCGTCATGCCGACGCCGAGCACGGCCGTCGGCACGCCATACGTGTTGAAGTGGTTCGCATCAGAGCCGCCGCCCGACTCCTCAAGCTCGATCGGGAAGCCAAGCTTCTCTGCGGCCCGTCTGGCCACCTCGATGGCGGGCGCATCCTGCAGAATCTCGTACGGACCGTAGTCCGGACTGACCTCCGCCGTGATCTTGCAGCCCGTGCCGACTTCACCGAGCTTGAAGTGGTCGACGATGCGCTGCGTGATCGTGTCGAGCTTCTCCCTGTCGCGGCTGCGCGACTCGTAGTAGATATCGCAGGAATCTGCGACGACGTTCGTCGCACTACCACCCACGATGCGGCCCACATTGCAGGTCGTCTCCGCATCGATGCGGCCCTGCGGCGCATCGACGAGCAGCTCGCCTGCGGCCTTGATGGCGTTGATGCCCTTCTCCGGCTCGACACCAGCATGGGCAGCCTTGCCCGCAATGTGGATGTGGATCTGGTTCTTGCCCGGTGCCTTGTAGCTCATGACCCCCGGATGGCCGTGCGTGTCGAACGTGAAGCCCATATCCGCATGCAGCAGGCTGCTGTCAAGATGCTGCGAACCATGAACGCCGTTCTCCTCCGCAACCGTGAAGACGACCTGCAGTGGGCCGTGTGGCAGAGCGCGCTCGCGCAGCTGCCGCAGCGCTTCAAGGATGGCCGTAACGCCGGCCTTGTCGTCGGCACCGAGAATGGTCGTGCCATCGGAGCGGATGATGCCATTCTCCCGGATGGGATGGATATCCGCGCAGGGCTCCACGCAGTCCATATGAGCTGTCAGCATGACGGTCGGCCTGTCCTCCTGCCCCTCTGTCGCCGGGAAATCCGCGACGAGATTGCCGCAGTTGCCGCCCAAGGCCTCACCGGCCTTGTCCTCATGGACGGTACCGCCGAGTTCCTGCAGGCGCTTTGTCAAGAGATCGCCCATCTCGCGCTCTTTGTGCGTCGAGCAGCGGATGCTGACAAGCTCAAAGAATTCCTGGAGTACACGTTCCCGATTGATCATTTCACTGACTTCCTTTCTTGCTTTCCTGTATGATGATGGCAAAGCATCATCTGAGATTCATTATAACAGAAGCATCAACACAATGGCAGAGGCCAGGCATGGCAGGGCATTGCGCTTCGACACCTCGATCGGGTTGACCTTGGCGAGGCCGGCGCAGATGATGGCAGCGCCAGCAATCGGCGACATCGAGCGGCCCATCGCGCCCGCGATCTGCGCGAGCGAGCCGAGGTCCATGATGGACAGGCCAAACTGCTCCGCAAACGGCGTGATGGCGCCGTTGAAGGCAAAGGCCGCCGCATCGCCGGAACCCGAGATGACAGCGATGAAGAAGGGGCCAAACGTGCCGGCTGCGGCCGCAGCGGCCTGCGAGCCCTCCATGAGCTCCGTCAGTGCACCCGTGAGACCGATAGCCGTCATGCCCGTCGTGAAGACGCTCGCGCAGACGATGAGGCCGATGACATCGGCATAGGCATTGCCCATGCCCTCAAAGAACTTGCGGCAGATCTCCTGCGCATCCTTCAGCGTGACGAGGAAGCCCAGCGCGACGCCGATGAGCATCGACAGCGGCACGCTGATCTCCGGCAGCAGGCCGACCTGCTTCGAGCCGAGGATCAAGAGGAACAGCGGCACGAGCGGCACGATGGCCAGCAGCGGGCGCACGTGGAAGGACGCTTCCTTGACCCCTTCCTCACCGATTTCCTTGAGGTACGCGAGGCGGCGCTCTTCCGTCGCGCCTTCCTTGCGCAGGACAGCATAGGCCGTCATGACGACGACACAGGCAATCGAGGCGATGACCGAGGCCGGCGTCTCATTGATGATGACCGTCATCATGTCCGTCCCCGCGAGATCAGCCACGAACGGGTTGTGCGCATTGCCCGGGCTGATGGCACTGCCCCAGGTGCCGGCGAGCACCGTCGCCGCCGCCATGGCCGGATGGACGCCCGCAGCGATCAGCGTCGGTATGAGGATGCTGCCGACAGCAGCCGAGCAGCCCGATGCCGAGGGGATGGCCAGACTGATCCACCAGGTCAGGAAAAACGAGATTGGCACGAGAATGGCCCGGCCGCGCTTCAGGATGCCCGAGATGGACTGCACGAGGTGCTGGTCGCACGTCGTCAGGCGCATGACGTAGGAGAAGCCCATGACCGTACAGATGGTCGGCACGAGCGAGTTATTGACCATCGCCTTCGTGAACGCCTTCATGACATCGCCGGGCAGCCCTCCGATCAGGCACATCAAGAGGCCGGCCAGGAACAGCACGAGCCTCGCTTCGTATTTCTTGACGATCAGCACGAACGTCAGGATGACGATAAGACCTCCAACAAGCAACATAGTGAAAACCTCCGTTCTTACTTGTTTGACTTTTCAGTTGATTGCTATGTATATATTTTATATATTTTCCATTTATCTTTCAATAACTGTAGATAATTTTATTATCCATTGGAGGCGTACATCACCTGATATCGTTCTTGTAATCCTGTATCAAAACAGTCATTTCTTCGCGAAAAATGGCATGCTATAATAAAAAGACAAGCATAGAGAAAGGATTTTTACGATGCAGAAACAGAAACTCCTCTTTGTCTGCCACGGCAACATCTGCCGCTCGACGATGGCAGAATTCGTCATGAAGGACCTCGTGCACAAGGCAGGGCTCGATGACGCGTTCACGATCGACTCAGCCGCCTGCCGCCGTGATGAGATTGGCTCGGATACGCACTGGGGCACGAAGCAAAAGCTCCGCGATATGGGCGTGCCCTTCACGCCGCGCCACGCGCGCCAGATCACGAGCGCCGACTACGCAAAGTACGACAAGATCATCGGCATGGACGGCGAGAACATGCGCGACTTAGAGCGCCTGACACACGGCGACCCCGCGCACAAGACGGCCCTGCTGCTCGATTTCGCCGGCGAGCACCGCGAGGTCGCCGACCCGTGGTACACCGGCAATTTCGACGCCACCTACGACGACGTCCTCAAGGGCTGCCAAGCACTGCTGGCCTCACTGATGAAAAAAATGTGACAAGAAAAAAGCCTTCCCGAGAGATTGCTCTCGGGAAGGCTTTTTCAAGATGAGGCAGGCATCTGCTCATCAATAATTCTCGGCGTGAACCTCGAAGAAGCTCTGCGGATGTGCGCAGGTCGGGCAGACAGCCGGTGCTTTCGTGCCGATGACGATGTGACCGCAGTTGCGGCACTCCCAGACCTTCACTTCGCTCTTCTCGAAGACCTGAGCCGTCTCGACGTTCTTCAGCAGGGCGCGATAGCGCTCTTCGTGGTGTTTCTCGATCTCTGCCACAAGGCGGAACTTTGCGGCCAGTGCCTTGAAGCCCTCTTTCTCTGCCGTCTCAGCAAAGCCCTTGTACATGTCCGTCCACTCGTAGTTCTCTCCTTCAGCGGCGCTCTCGAGGTTTGCTGCCGTGTCGCCGATGCCGAAGAGTTCCTTGAACCAGAGCTTTGCATGCTCGCGCTCGTTGCTCGCCGTCTTGAGGAACAAAGCGGCAATCTGCTCATAGCCGTCTTTCTTCGCGCGGGAAGCAAAGTAGGTGTACTTGTTCGTCGCTTCACTCTCACCTGCAAACGCTGCTAAAAGATTTTTCTCAGTCTGTGTACCTGCATACGGATTCTTCTTTTCTGCCATTTCGTTTCCTCCTAATCAATAATCTTTATTTGTTATTTCGAAATTATTATAACATACTCCGTTCAAGGATGTCCAGCAATTTTTGAAAGATTTGAAGTAGATATTCGCTTACGCTAATCACGCTGCTTTCAATCCATGCCGATAACCGATGTGACCGCAGGGATGTGGCAGAGTCGCTCTGTACCCGGGTCGTGGTGATGGTATGCGGGCAGGTACTGGCTCTCGATGCGGTAGACGTCGATGTCGAGGCAGGCCGCTGCCATCGCCGCAGCCGGTGCCGCGAGGGCCGAGCCGCCCGTGATGTCGATGGCCGTGCGCCCCACCGAATCCCAGATATCGTGCTGTTTCTTCATGACGCGGTAGAGCGAGGGGATATCCTCCCCCTGTATGTAGGTACAGCAGAGGCTGCCGTCGTCGAGCCCGAGGTTCTGCTGCAGCAGCTTGACCTGCAGGGCCTGCTCTTTCCGACAGAATACATGTACGTTCTGCGGCTCGAAAAGCGCGACCGAGAAGGTCGAGAGCTCCCAGAGCGGTCCCATGAGCAGGAACAGGCCGTAGTAATCCCTCTTCTCCGATGCATAATGCCCGCGGAAGCGCTCCTGTGCCATCGGTATGAGCTCTGCATCGTAGTAATTATCGGCCCATAGCTGTTGTTCCGGCGTTTCCTGAGGCATGCCGCGCCATATCTCTTTCTTGTCTGACAAACTCATCATGCCGCATCCCTCCTGAAAAAACGAAAAACGAATACATGATTTACTCTACAGGAGTATTCGACCCCGCCCCCGCTCTTCCCTGCCTGTCTGGAAAATTCGAGGAATCCTGCTCCCCTGCAAGGGAGCGCAGCTCCTCACAGAACGCAGTGTAGGCATCCGTGTAGATGCTGCCCTTCTCCCAGATGAAGTCGAAGTCGTGCTGCATGGAAAAGCCTGTGAGCGGGATCTCGCGCAGGGTGCCTGCCCGCAGTTCCGCCTCGACGGCAATCCGATAGAGAAAGGATATGCCGGCATCGCGCAGCAGGAGTCCGATGATCGTGTGCATGTTGCCGACCTCTGTGTAGTGGATGAAGTCGCTGACCTTCATGCCGTAGAGCGCGAGGTTCCGCTCGAGGATGTTGCGCGTTCCGGAGCCCTCCTCGCGGATCAGCAGCCGCTCCTGCAGCAGGTCGTGGAAGCGATGCGGCGGCATGGCGAAATGGTGCGCGGCCGCGCAAACGCCGATGTAGTCCCCCGTGCTGTAGCGCGTGTGCTCGTACTCTTCCTGCGGGTAGTAGCCCTCGACGAGCGCGAGCTGGATGCTGCCCGCGGCGAGCATCTGCAAGAGCTGCTGCGTGTTGCCGAAGACGAGCCGGACATTGCGCTCTGGATGGGCGCGGAGCATGCGCGCAAGCGGGTCCATGATGGCGTACTCGCCGACCGTCATCGTCACGCCGAGTGAGATCTCCTCGATGCCGGACACCTGGCTCCGAAGCTCTGCCAGGAGCTCCTGTTCATCATTCTTCATCGCGACGAAGCGCTTGCGCAGGATCTGCCCGGCCGCCGTCAGCGAGAGCTTCTTGTTCTCGTAGCGGAACAGCGCCATGCCATACGCCTCCTCGAGGAAGTGGATGTGCTGCGAGACGGCAGGCTGCGTAATGTTCAAGAGCTGCGCCGCCCGCGTGAAGTTCATCGTCTGGCAGACACAGAGAAAGGTGGCAACGCGGAAGTCCAGCATGTGATCTCCTCCTTATCGATAAGATTATCTTATTGATATATTATAATACATCATTTTACATATTCAATCCCCTCACCTATAATTCGGATTGTCGCAATCGCATTGCACGGAAATCCACAACTATCACGAAGATAAGGAGTCATATCATGCAATTATCCAAGCTCTATTGGCGCCGTGCGAGCATCGGGCTCATCGTGACGCTCGTCTGCTCAATCGCCGGCCAGTTTCTCGCCAAGCTGCCGGGCTTCTCGCTGATCGGCCACCTTGTGCTAGCCCTCCTGCTCGGCATGTGCCTGCAATTTGCGCGCTCGCTGACGGCGGCCGCGCAGCAGAGCACGCCGTTCATCGCCAACAAGTTCCTGCGCGCCGGCATCATCCTCTTAGGTTTCAAGCTCAACCTTGTCATCCTCATGAGTGCTGGCCTCAAGAGCCTTGAGGCCGCCGTCGTCATCGTCGCCGTCATGATCCCGCTCAATTACTTCGTCGCCCGCTTCTTCAAGGTCGAGCACACGCTCGCCCTGCTGACGGCCTGCGGCTGCAGCATCTGCGGCGCGGCGGCCGTCATGGGCGTCTCGGGCGCTGTCCGGGCCAAGACCGACCAGTCCGTCCTCGCCGTCGCCATCGTCGCCATCCTCGGCACGCTCTTCACGCTGATTGAGGTCGGCCTGCAGCCATTCCTCGGCTTCACGGACGCGCAGTTCGGCACCATGGCGGGCCTGAGCCTCCACGAGATTGCCCATGCCGTCGCCGCCGGCGGTGCAGCCGGCCCCGTCGGCACGGACAGCGCCATCATCGCCAAGCTCTCCCGCGTCCTGCTACTCGCCCCTGTCGCCATCATCGTCGGCATCCTCGAGGCGCGCCGCTTCCGCAAGCAGGACGGCACAGGCGAGGGCAGGATGTCCGTGCCCATCCCGTGGTTCATGGGCGGCTTCATCCTGGCCAGCGCCATCGGCTCCTACCTGCCATTCGTCAATGACTTCGTCCCATCTCTCGTCCAGCTCGCCTACCTGCTGCTCGGCATGGCCATGGCCGCCCTCGGCCTCAACGTCAACTTCGGCGTCATCCTCCAGAAGGGACTGCGCCCGATGGTCGGGGCCCTGCTCTGCTCCTTTGTCATCATGGGTCTCTCTCTCAGCATTGTTCACACGTTCTTCTAACGGATAAAATGCCTCTGAGATACGCACAAGATTCTCCGCTTTTGGTATAATAGAGATGAACATATGGAAGGGAGGAACCATCATGAAAAAGATCATCATGGCCGTCATCACAGCCCTGCTCGTGGCCGTCGCTGTGCCTGTCCTCGCTGCTTCATCCGAGGACAACACCTGCCCGGTCAGGAGCTGCTGGCAGAACAATGCCTCCTGCAACAACGGAGCGTATTGCCGGAATGACCGGTCCTACTGCGGGGATGATTCGTACGGCTGCGCGCCAGCCCGCGGTTGCGGTGGCTCGCGCTACTGCCGCTGAGCGGCAATAAAAAAGAGATGCCTCATGGCATCTCTTTTTTATTGCCTTATTTGCTTTTCACCGCCTTATCGGCCGTCGCAGCACCAGATTTTTTCACGTCTTTCGCCTTGCCCGCATTTGCCTGCTTGGCCTCCTGCTTCTTCTTCCAGGCTTCTGCCCGCGCCTTGTCCTTCTCGGCCTTCTCCTTCTCGTACGTCTTGTAGTCCTTCGCCGAGATCTTCTCGAGGTATTCCGGCGGAATGTGGCGGAATGCCGCAGGGCGCAGGCGGTGGAACTCCTTGTAGTCGGCCAGCGCCGCCTCTTTCCGCTCCATCTCATCCTCGATCTGCGCACCGATCAGATAGCTGTAGGGATTCTCCGCATCGACCTTCTTCGCCGCAGCGCAGTCCGCGAGCGCGGCCTCGCGGTCGCCCATCATGCGGTAGATATCGGCGCGGTTGAGGAAGTTGTAGGCGTTCTTGCTGTCCATTGCGACGCCGCGGTTGGCATAGTCGAGAGCGCCCACATAGTCGCCCTCGACCGCCTTGGCGCGGCCGCACATGACGAGGCTCGCCGCCTCGTCATCCAGATTCTTGGCCGCAAATACGCGTGCAAATTCCCAGAGCGCCTGCTTGCCCATGCCGTAGTCGCTGTAGGCGTCGCCGTTCTCGCGCATCTTCTTGACCGCCTTTGCATCGGCCTCATAGACACTCTGGAGCGCCTCAGAATGTTCCTGCCGGCGCGCCGCTTCCGCTGCCTTCATCTTCTCCCGCGCGCCCGAGGAGGCTTCCTTCGCGTAAGCCTCTGCCACGAGCTGCTGCAAGCGGCTGCCGAGATTGCCAGCCGCCACGAAGTGGCGCAGCGGACCGTAGACGCGGTCATCCGTCAGGAAGTCGAAGCCACCCTCGCCGTCGGGACGGAAATCCCAGCCCGCAAGGGAATCGTAGTCGTGGAAGGCCTTAGCGAGGCCGCCCGCGACGTAGTAGGCGTTCTCGACCGTATTGTCGTAGTCATCGCGCGTCCAGTCCACCGACAGGAGTTCCTGCCCGTCGAGACAGACGGTCTTGCGGTCCTTGACCGTCACATGGCCGCAACCGTAATCCGTCATCATCTGCGCCAGGCGCTTCTCGCGCAGCTCCGTCTCCGGATGGTCGGAGAACGTCTCTTTCTCCTTCGCTTTCTCGTCGAGATCCTGGTACTCGAGCACATTGCGCGTCTCATATGTCAGGTAGTAGGCCATGCGGTACATGGCCGCCGCGGGGCCGCCCGGATTGAAGCCCGCGCTCGTCATGATGTAGAAGCCTCCGGCATCGGCATCGTACTCCGTCGGCAAGGTGACGTTCTTCGCGATGGAGTAGCTGGCCAGTGCATTGAGCTTGTTCCAGTCCATGAGGCCAGCATCCATGTTGAGGAAGCTCATGCCGTAGTACTGGGCGACGGCCTTCGCGTAGTTCTTGGCGCTGTGCTGCTCGATGCCATGCGTCATCTCATGCGCGAGCACGGCCGCAATCTCATCCTCGTCGCACTCGAGGCCGCGCACGAGCGCCCGATTGACGCTGATGTAATCCGTCGGGAAACACGAGGCGTTAAAGTCACTGCTGTTGTTGACGCCCCAGGTGAACGGCAGCGAATTGACCTTGAGCACGTAGTCGCCTTTGCTGATAAGCTGCTCCATGACGCGGTTGACCACTTCGACATCGTGATGGTTCTCATCTGCGCCGTTCTCATGCAGGTCCTGCCGTGCGCTCTGTACCTGTGCGCTGACATCATTGCCGAGCGCGAGGATGCTCGCGAGGCTCGACTTGTAAGCCGCCAATACGCCGAGCGACTGTGCGGCAACGGCCCAGGCATCGACGGCCTCCGCCCGGCTGGCCGGCAGAGCGATTGCCGAGAAGCTCAGCGTGCCGCAGACGAGCGCCGCCAGCAATTTTTTCTTCCAGGAATACAAATAGAGCACCTCCTCTTTTCTACTGCCTCGATTATAGCAAACAGACGGTCGTATGGGAATACTTTGTTGAGTCAATCATTAAAGCGCCTTGAAAGCCCTCTGTCCGCATTGTATAATCTTAATGGTATTTTATCTAGCATAGTCTCTCTTCATGAAGAACAGCAGAAAAGGGGGCAGAATCATGGAGACGAAAGACGAGAAGGTCCTCAAGGAGCCTTTCGCCGAGATTGGCAGGAAGATGCATCTCCTGTTGCACACGGGACAGCTTCTGATGGAGAACGGCGCGGACAGTGACCGCACCGTCCGCGACATGATGCGCACGGCAGCCTACATGGGCATCCCGAAAGACCGCATCCACCAGCACGTCATGTACACGACGCTGATGCTCAACGTCAACGACGAGCAGCATTCCTACACAGAGTTCCGCAAGTGCACGAAGCACGGCATCAATATGACGACCTTGACGGCCATCAGCAAGCTGACTTGGCGGGCACTCGAGAAGAATTATTCCCTGCACGAATTCGAGCGCCATCTCCTGCGCATCAAGAACAGGCCGCGCAATTACCCGGTCTGGCTGACAGCCCTTGGCGCCGGCGCCGCCTGCGGCGGCTTCTGCAAGCTCTTCGGCGGCAGCTGGCTCGATTTCCTGCTCACAGCACTCTGCGCCTTCCTCGGCTTCTACGTCAGGAAGATCTGCGCCGGCTACGCCTTCAACACATACGCCGTCATCGCCATCACCTCGTTCGCGACGACGATGTTCGCCTGGGCCACGCAGTTCCTGACGGGCACGATGAACTGGTACCCACTGATCTCCTGCACGCTCTTCCTCGTCCCGGGCATCCCGCTCATCAACGCCGTCGACGACTTCCTCAACAACTTCATCGTCTCCGGCATGACGCGGGCTATCCACACGCTGCTGATCGTCGGCGCGATGACCTTCGGCATCGTCATCGCCATCCGGCTCGGCAATGTCGCGGACTTCACGACGGTCAGCCTGCGACCGGACAACATCTACTTCTCGCAGGCCATCGCCGCCGCCATCTCCTCGATGGGCTTCTCCATCATCTTCAACATCCCGAGGCGCCTGCTGCCTGTCGTCGCGGTCGGCGGCATCATCACAGTCCTGCTGCGCAACGTCATGGTCCTGCAGCTCGGCTTCTCGCAGACGGCCGGCTCCTTCCTCGGCGCCGCCGTTGTCGGTCTCCTCGCCCTCAAGGCCATCCACTGGTTCCACGCGCCAAACATCATCCTGACCATCCCGTCCGCCATCCCGATGATCCCTGGTGTGCTGCTCTACCGCGTGCTCTTCGCCCTGCTCAACATCCAGGACATCACGGCATCCACACTGCTCGCGATGATGCGCAACGGCGTCGAGGCCGTCACGATCATCATCGGCATCGCCATCGGCGTCGCCATCCCGAACATCTTCATCCACCGCTACATCGAGAACAACAAGCAGCGCACGGTCAAAGACCTGCTCGACAAGCGCTATCTCAAAGACGACGAATGATGTAAATATCACCATGCTATCCAACTATTCCTAAAAAGAATCGTTTGGATAGCATTTTTCTATTGAAAAAGTTCAGATATTTCTATATCATAAGAACTGTAACACGCATGCGCCATCATACCCACATTACATCGAAGGAGGAATATTCATGAACAAGATCAACCAAGAAGCCCTGGCCGTCAAGCGCGCGGAGCAGTTATTCGACCGCCGCCGCCGCACGATTGGCCTGTTCGGTGGCCCGCTGCTGGCCCTGCTCGTATTCTTCACCCCGATTGCGGGCCTGACACTTGAAGCACATAAACTGCTCGCCATCATGGTTCTCGTCGCGCTCTGGTGGATCACGGAACCCGTCCCCATCCCCGTCACCTCCCTGATTGGCCCGACGCTTGCCGTCATAACGGGCGTCGTCCCGGTCGGCATGGCCTTCGCCGCCTTTGCCAATCCCATGATCTTCCTCTTCATGGGCGGCTTCATCCTCGCGAAGGCCATGATGACGCACGGCATCGACAAGCGCTTTGCCTACTGGCTGCTCTCGCGGTCCTGGGTCGGCTCCAATCCGCGCCGCATCTTCTTGGCCATCGGCCTCGCCGCCGCGCTCTGCTCCGGCTGGATCAGCAACACGGCCACGGCGGCCATGATGTTCCCGATCTGCCTCGGCCTGCTCGCCTCCATCAAGGAGATGTTCGCAGCAAACGGCCGCAATATCGACCTCTACGACTACAAGTACGCGACCGGACTCATGCTCATGACGGCCTACGCCTGCTCGATTGGCGGCGTCCTGACGCCGATCGGCACGCCGCCGAACCTCATCATGCTCGGCTTCCTCGACCAGATGTGCGACATCCATGTCTCCTTCTTCGAGTGGATGACCTGGGGCATTATCGCGATGGTCCTCTACTTCATCATCGCCTACGTCGTACTCGCGCGTATGTTCCCGGCCGATGTCACGAAGATCGAAGGCGCGGAGCAGTTCATCCAGGAGAAGATCCGCGAGCTCGGCCACTGGACGCGCGCTCAGAAGAACACGGTCTTCTGCTTCGGCGTCGCCGTCGTGCTCTGGGTCCTGCCCGGCTTCCTCTCGATCGCACTCGGCAGCACCTCGCCGGTGCTCAAGATGTACAACCGCCTGTTCCCTGAGGCTGTCGCCGCCATGCTCGGCGCACTGCTGCTCTTCCTGCTGCCCGTGAACTTCAAGAAGCGCGAGTTCACGCTGAGCTGGAAGGATGCCAAGGACGGCATCGAGTGGGGCACGCTGATTCTCTTCGGCGGCGGCCTCGCGATGGGCGGCATGATGTACAAGACGGGCCTCTCGAAATGGGTCGGCGACGGCATCATCGCGATGATGGGCGGCGAGCCGTCCGCCATCGCCATGGTCGCGGTCTTCTCCGTCATGGCCCTGCTGCTCTCGGAGCTCACGAGCCACACGGCCGCCACGAACATGATCGGCCCCCTGGCCATCACGGCTGCCATCTCGGCTGGCATGAACCCCGTCCCCGTATCGGTCGCCATCGCGCTCTCCGCATCGCTCGGCTTCATGCTGCCGGTCTCGACGCCGCCGAACGCCATCGTCTACGCTTCGGGCTACATCCCCATCACGAAGATGATCCGCACGGGCGTCTACATCGACGTCATCGGCATTGCCTGCGTCACCATCCCGCTCTGCATCTACTTCGTCTCGTGGATCATCGGCTGAGCAACTGAAAAATCGCAACAAAAAAGCTGCACCATGAAAATGGTGCAGCTTTTTTACGGTAAAGCGCGTCTCAGTTGTTGATGCGATAATCCTCGAACGAGGCAATCATGCCGGAGTCGAGCCCAGCGATGAGCTCGCTCAGCACGGAAGGCGCCGTGTAGTCGAGCGGCAGGAAGCAGTCCCGCGCCTTGTTGTAGTGGCGGCGTATCTCGTTCTCGAGCTCCCTTATAGCATGCTCGTTCTCGGAGCGTCCTGCCTCATAGTGCGCGTACGAGCGGGTGAAGCCAAAGTACGCGATCACGCCCCAGAGCACGACGAAGATCCAAGCCGCCATCGCGGGCAGGTGGATGCCGACGAGCAGGTAAAGAAGCAGCGCCAGCAAGAAGCCGCCGACAGCCCAGCGCGTCTTGGACGGTGCCTGCCAGCATGCCGACTTGAGCCAGAGGTCCGCGAGCGTCGCGTACTTGGTGTCGAGTTCTCCAAAGTAAGATTCGAGCCGGTGCAATTCTGCGAGCGTTTCTTCGCGCGTCGCAGGGACCGGTGCCAATTCGTTCAAGAGAACGAGCTCCGGCAGCCCCTCGACAACGGGGCTGGCCGCCAGGGTTGCCGGCTCGCCGCAGAAGGGACAGATCCGCGTCCCCGATTCCAGCATACAGCCACATTTCCTGCAGATCATGATGATCCCTTCTTTCTCATTTCATGTTTGTAAGACCTGTGATACATTGCTATACGTTTACATTCGCCAGACCATGAAAAAATCCTGCCGCAGGAAAGTGCGGCAGGACTTGATTTTCATTCTTTTTTATTTAACGATGCGTTCAACCGTCTCGAGTTTTCCCTCTTTCTCGAGGCTGTCAACCCACTTAGCATGGTGATGCTTAGCGTAGCTCTCTTTGACCGTGCCGTCGCGCATGCCCTGGAACGAGTCGGGATTGACGCCGATGGCCAGGTAGATGTGGCCGATGGCAGCGGCAAAGCCGAGACCAGCGCAGAGGCTGTGCAGCGGGATCATCCAGGTGCGGATGGTCGGCGAGATGTGGCCGGCACCGAGCCAGAGCGTGAGGCCCGAGACGACGAAACCGAGCCACAAGAGTGCCTGCAGCAGGATGTTCATGCGCTCACCGCCGTTGTAGAAGCCCTGTTTCGGCATGCCCTTCGGTTCTCTGCCGATGAGCTCAGCGGGGAACTTCACGAGGAACTTCACATCGTCCTTGTCGAAACGCAGGACTTCGCGGATCAGCGTGAAGATGCCGGAGCGCGCCGTGATGAGCAAGGCGACGATTGGGTTGAGGATGAAGATGACGCCGAGGATGTGGTGCATCGTCTGCAGCGTCTCTGCGCCGAATGCCTCGTAGAGGAACAAGAACTTATTGGTGTAGAGCGGCATTGCCGTCAGGAACAGCAGGAAAAACGTCACTGCATTGATCCAATGGAAGTAGATGAACCCCTTCTTATGGCGCTTGATGTAGGTTATGCTCTTAGACATCAATGCTCCCCCTTCCCGTTCTCGTCATCGTCCTGCTTCTTCTTGCCCGTCAGGCCCTTGACGGCAGCGAGGCCGAGCACGCCGACGAGCGCGCCGGCACCGGCGAGCTTGCCGAGCGGACGCACGACATCCTTCCAGATGTCGATGGAGACAGGTGTCTTGCTCTGCGGATTGAACCCGTAGACCATCGGTTTCTCCGGCAGCACGTAGATCATGTGGACGCCACCGACACCCTGCGGATTGTAGACATTGGCATCCGGATGGCCTTCTGCCTTGAGCTCCGCGACGCGCTGGCGCGCGATTTCCTCGATTTCCTCATACGGTGCGAACTGCAGGGCATCTGCCGTGCAGGTCTTGGCGCACGACGGCGTTATGCCCTCTTCGATGCGGTCGAAGCAGAGGTCGCACTTCGTCGACTTATGCGTCTGCGGGTTGATCTTCGGGACATCGAACGGGCAGTTGGCCACGCAGTAGCCGCAGCCGACGCACTTCTCTTCATTGATGACGACTGCGCCCGAAGCCAGCTTGTCGATGGCTTCTTCGGGGCAGCCCTTCGCGCAGGCTGGGTCGCCGCAGTGCATGCACTGCGTCTTGACGAAGTCCCAGTTGAATTTTCCCTTGTCATCCGTGCGCTCAGTCATGCGGATGAGCGTCCACGTCGTCGGGGTCAGCGTCGCATGCGACTGATACTGTCCCTCAAACGGTGTCGACATGTCAGCCGGCAGGTCATGCCACTGCTTGCAGGCGACCATGCAGGCTCTGCAGGCGCTGCAGCGTGCGATGTCGTGCAGCATTGCCATTTCTTGTGCCATTTACTTTTCCTCCCCTTCATCGGGACCCGGCGCAGCGGGCAGCAGCGCGCTGCCTCTCTTCACGAGTCCCTGCTCCTGACCGGCAAGGTCGAGATGGAGCGTCGCCCAGTCGTGCCGATAGATTTCCTCACATTCGTCCGGACCGTCCGGCGCCGCCTGGTTGATCTGTTTGCATCCCTGATACGTCTTGAGGTATGCGTGGCATTCCTCACAGACATCGAGGCGCATGGCCTCTTCCCCCTCTGGCTCCAGGATCTTCATCTTCTTGAGGTCCTGGTTGCCGCAGTAGACACAGCCGACGCGCGCATACGGCCAGACGGTATGGCAGCCGTCACAGACGAGGAAGCGCGCACGGCCATGCTGCTCCTTGCGCAGGACGGCCATCACAGGCTGGCGTCCGCAGACCGGGCAGTAGTTGCGCGTCCAACCTGCCTCTTCCCAGACGGCGGCGTCCTTTGCCTCAGCCGGCACGAGCGCATCGATGACGGCCCAGCCGAAGAGGCGCAGGCTCGTTTCCTGCAGCCCATGCTCGGCAGCGAGGTGGCGGATTGCCGCATCATCCTGCTGCAACAGTGCCGCGAAGAGCGCCGTCGCTGCCTCCTGATTGGCCGCAAAGGCACGCAGGTCCGTGAGCGACTGGTGCATCTCCTCCGGCGTCTCGATGTCCTGACTTCCCAGCACGAGCGAGAGAGCGCCGTCGAGCCGCCCGGCAGCAGCTGCTGCCACGCACGGCAGGAGATCTTCGTGCTGCAGGAGAGGCAGGCCGTCTTTCGTCAGCTCCTGCCAAGATTCCTTCGGCGGGAAGGCGACAGGCGTCAGTGCCTCACCGAGCAGTCTCTCGAGCGAGAGATGCCAGCCGCCCGTCTCTTTCAGATAGGCATGCTGCTCGAAGAAGGTCTGCCAGAGCGCCTCCTTTTCTTTATGCTTCAATTCCACTCACCGTCCCTCATGCTTTCTGGACATTGACGAGGCACGCCTTGAACTCCTGCTCTTCCGAGTTCGGGTCAAGCGCATCGTTCGTCAGGTAGTTCGTGCTCGGTCCCGTCGAGAGGCCCTTGAAGCCGAACGAATACGGCATCCAGACCATGTGCGTCTCCTCGCCGTTGACCTTGAGCGGCTGCGCGCGCTTTGTGACCATCGCCTTGACGACGATCTCGCTGCGTGCCGAGCTGACCTTGACCTTGTCGCCGGCCTTGACGCCGATCTTCTTGGCGAGCTGCTCGCTGATCTCGACGAAGTTCTCCTTGACGAGCTCGTTGAGCCACGGGATGTTGCGCGTGACCGTGCCGGAGCACCAGTGCTCGGCGATGCCGGAGCTGCAGAGCACGTACGGGAACTTGTCCTTCGTGCCGATTGGCTGCTTCTCGGGCAGGCGCGGATACTTGATGCACGGGTTGTGCTGTGCATTCTCGTTCTCGTGCATCGCATTGTGCGTCGGGCTCTCGAACGGCTCGTAATGCTCCGGGATTGGGCCGTCGACCGGCGTCGAGGAAGCGTCGCGCGTCGTGCCGTCCGGATTCTTGTCCTTGTACGGAGCTGCGTAGATGCGGGCAAAGCCCTCGCCGTTCATGCGGAACGGCTTCTGGCCAGCCGGCGTCGACGGGCCGGCCGTGCGGTTGCCAACATCCGGCACATCGTAGCCCGTCCACTTGCCTGCGGCCGCATCCCACCAGACGAGCGGGTGATCCTTGTCCGCCGGGCTGCCATCTTCGAGGCACGAAGCGCGGTTGTAGAGGATGTGGATGTTGTCCGGCCATGCCCAGCCGAACTGCGGGAAGATGCCGATATTGCCCGGGTCATCCTGACCGCGGCGCGCCGTCATGTTGCCCTCGCGGCCGTAGTAGCCCGCGTAGATCCACATGCCGGAGGCCGTCTCGCCGTTGTCCTTGAGCTCGCCGATGCCGTTGACGACCGTGCCCGTCGCGACATCGTAACCGCTGATCTCCTTCATGATGTCCTCGAGGTAGTGGTCCTTGCGGTAGTTCCACGTCATGAACTTGATCGGCTCGTCCTTCTTGTCTGTGGAGTCCGCATAGAGCTCGCGGATGCGCTTCCAGAGCATGTCGTTGATCTCGTAGTCCGGCTTCGAGTCGCCGAGTACATCCGGGCCCTTCATGCGCCACTGGATCAGGCGCATCGAGTTCGTGATGGAGCCTTCGCGCTCGAGGTAGGAGCAGGCCGGCAGGAAGATGACTTCCGTCTGGATGTCGGCCGGGTTGTCGCCCGGGCGGTTCCAGAACTCAGCCGTCTCATTGACGAAGATATCCTGCACGACGAGGGAATCCATCTTGCAGAGGCCGTCGTGGACGAGGCCTGCGTTGGCGTTCGTGACATGCGGGTTCTGACCGCAGAGGTAGAGCGCATGCATCGTTCCGCGCCAAGCGTCCTCGAAGATCGCGTAGATGGAGTCCGGATGGTTGCCGTTGCGGATGGCACCGTAGTTGAAGCCGTAGTCGTTCTCTGCCGTCGCGTGCTCGCCGAACCATGCCTTCGTCATGTTGACGTACCACTTGCGGCGGAACGTGCCGAAGGCATCCGTCCACTTCGCGAGCGTGTTCGTCTTGTGAGTCGGCGCAACGAGGTAGCCCGGCTGCATGTTGAACTCGATGCCGAAGTCGGTCGAAGCCTGGACGTTTGGCTGCCCGCGCATGGCGATGATGCCGCCGCCCGGGATGCCGATGTTGCCCTTGAGCAGCTGCATGATGGTGAAGCAGCGGATGTTCTGGACGCCGACCGTATGCTGCGTCATGCCGAGCGCGTACATGATGATGGCCGGACCTTCGTGATTGACCCAGATGTCTGCAGCACGCTGGATATCTTCCGCCGGCATGCCCGTGACATTCGAAACCATCTCGACCGTGTAGCGGCTGTAGAACTCCTTGAGGCGCGAGAGCACCGTGTTCGGCGCAAAGAGGTCATTGGCCTTCTGCGGCTTGCTGTCGGCGCCGAGCGCATAGCCCCAGCTCTCCTTGTTCGTGTACGATTTCTTGGCCTCGTCGAAGCCGGAGAACAGGCCGTCTTGGAACGAGAAATCATCGCGCAGCAGGCAGGCAGCGTTCGTGTTGCGTAGGACGTAGTCCTTGTTGAACTTCTCACGCTCAAGCATCTGCGAGATGATGTAGCCCATGAAGGCGATGTCCGTGCCCGGGCGCAGCTGGAAGAACTCGTCTGCGATCTTCGACGTGCGCGTGTAGCGGACGTCGACATGGACGATCTTCGTGCCATTCTGCTCGCGGGCCTTCATGACGTTCTTGAGGCCCATCGGATGGCACTCCGCGAGGTTCGAGCCCTCGATCCAGACGAGCTTCGTGTTCTTGAGGTCGCCCCACGGATTCGTCATGGCACCGCGGCCGAAAGCAGCGCCCATGGCCGGCGGCGTGTTGGCATGGCAGACGCGGGTCTGGTTGTCGATGTAGACAACGCCGAGTGCGCGGGCCATCTTGATGTTCTGGTAGCATTCCTCGTTGTTGATCTGCGAACCGCCGATGAAGGACAGGCCGTCCGTGCGGCGGACCTCATACGTCTCGCCGTCGATCTCTTCCGTCTGCTTCCAGCCTTTCTCGCGGGCGTTCTTCATGGCCTTCGCCGCGCGGTCGATCGCCTCATCCCAGCTGATCTCCTCCCAGTGATCGCTGCCCGGTGCGCGGTACAGAGGTTTCGTCGCGCGCTCCTTCGAGTTAGGGATCACCGCATAGCCGAGGCCCTTGCTGCAGAGTGCGCCGCGGTTGATCGGGCTGTCCGTCGCACCCTCGAGGTTGATGAGCTTGCCGTCCTTCACGTAGCCGATGACGCCGCAGCCGCAGGCGCAGAAGTGGCAGATTGACGTGAACTCACGTGCCCCTTCGAGCTTGAACGTATGAGCTGCTGCCTTGGCCTCCTTGAGGTCAAAGCCGAGGCTGGAAAGTGCCAGACTGATGCCGCCGATACCGGTGGCCTTTAGAAAATCGCGTCTGCTCAAATCCATCTTATCTCTCTCCTTTGATATTGATATATCTATTGATGCAAATGGAACTTATCCATATTACATGCGCGAATGCTCCCCCACACCGGTCAGCAGACGATGCGCTCCGGGTTCGTGTAGACACAGAAGCTGCCCGGTGCCATGCGCGCAACGAGCGTGATGCCGAGCTTCTTGGCAAGCGCCAGCGAGAGCGTCGTCGGCACGGACTTCGCGGCCACGGTGGAAATGCCCATGCGGCCAAGCTTCATCATCATCTCTGACGAGCAGCGCCCACTGAAGATGATGATCTTGTCCGTGATGTCGACATGGTTGCGCAGCGACCAGCCGTAGAGCTTGTCGAAGACATTGTGGCGGCCGATGTCCTCGCGGAAGACGAGGATCTTCTCCGCCTGCTGGTCCCAGATGATGCCGCTGTGCACGCCATTCGTCTTCTCGTGCGTCGCGGCGAGCTCTGCGAGCAGCTTGTCAGCGCAGGCGAGGATATCGCTGGCCTTGAAGCGCACGTCGCGCGGACGCTCGAAAATCTTCTCCGGCTCGCAGTCCAGGATCTCACGGGCGCGGAAGTAGCGCGGGTCCGTCGCGTTCTGCGCCGCCCATGCCTGCGCATCTTCCGTCGTCACGACCGTGGCCTGCAGGTTCTCCTCGTCGATGTCCAGGCGGACGATGTCGTCGTAGGTGCGGATCTGGCCCATCTGCGCGAGGATGCCGATGACGAGATCGACATGGTCGCCCGGCGAGCAGAACGACGTCGTGAAGCGCTTGCCGTTGAGATCGATGTCGAGATAGCATTCCATGGACGTGTACTTATGGTCATCCACGAAGGAATCTTTATCACTCACGTAGCGGATGACGGGATAATCGATGAGTTCTTCCTCTCTTGCCTGTGCCATAGCTGCCTCCTATTTATCATTGTTATAATTTATTATTCTGTATTCGTATCATTTGTTATGATTATCTCACGTCCTCATCTGTTTGTAAACAACTTTTTTCACAGTTTAAAATGGCCGACGGTATATGCAAGCAAAAAAACAGCCTGCTCAGATGGAGCAGGCTGCTTCTAAAATGGCAATCCTATGCGTTTTTCTTCTGATGGCCCATCAGGAATGTGATGATTCTCACAGCTGTGTCACTGTCGTCAAGAGGATACTCGTTGACATCCTTCACATCCTGCTTTGTCTTCGTGAAGCAGGCGGCTGTATCCTCCTGCAGGGCAAGCTCGCCGCGGTCGCGGTAGAGCTCGATGCGCGGTGCCGTGCCGTGGCGGCGGCTCTCAATCAGCACGAGGTCGACATCGGTGAGCCGCGCGGCAATCGCGACGAGGTCCGCCCGCGTCTCAGTCCGCTGTTCGATGAAGTAGCCGTGCGGCGAGACGACGGCGACGCCCGCAGCACCGGCTGCCTTGAAGCGCCAGCTGTCCTTGCCCTCTTCATCGACATCGTAGCCGTGGCAGTCGCCCTTGACGACACCGGCGCGGATGCCCATCTCAGAGAGCTTCGGCAGCACGCGCTCGATGAACGTCGTCTTGCCCGTGTTCGACACCGGTGCCGAGATGGTCACGAGCGGAGTCGGGCGCTGCTCGTTCACGAGTCGGCCGCAGGCCAGTCGCCAGTCGGCCGCTGTATTGACATTGAAGAACAGCGCGTCATCCGGGAAATCCACGAATTCGTGCGGTACCGCATCGATGACCTTGCCGAGCTTGCGCTCGCCTTCTTTGAGTGCCGCCGCAAAGCGGTCGGCCAGCGCACGGTGATAGAGCGCCGCGAGCGGCTGGCGGCGCCTGGTGCGCGGCAGTATCACCTGGAAATCATTTCCCTCAACTGCCTTGAGCAGCGGCCGGAGCTCTTTAAGCTCGAGGAACGGCATGTCGCAGGAGATGGCCAGCGCGTAGTCCGTCTTGATACGGGACAGCCCACGCGCCAATCCTTCCATCGGGCCCCTGCCCTGCACGCCGTCTTCGACGAGCGTCAGGCCATAGCGCTCAGCGATTTCCTGCAGGGCGGGCGAGCTCTCCTCCACGCAGAGGAAGCGCGCGGCAAGCGGCAGAGCCGCCGCCTTGCGCGCGAGGCGCTCGAGCAGTCCCTCGCCGCCATACGACAGGAAGCGCTTATCCCGGCCCATGCGCGAGCTCTTCCCGCCCGCGATGATCAGCAGGGAAACATCCGAAAATTCCACGATACCTCTCCTCTATCTCATCACCATCAGCCAATCACTTGCGCGCACATTCGCTGGCGTCGCCGCGCAGGATATCGATGCCGTGCTGGAGCTCCGGCAGGACAAAGCCGAGGCACTCCTCGACGGCCTTGCTGCTGCCCGGCAGGTTGACGATCAGCGTGCGCTTGTAGATGCCGGCCTGTGCGCGGCTCAGCATGGCGCGGTGCGTCACCTGCATCGAGAGCGCACGCATCGCCTCGGGGATGCCCGGAGCCAGGCGCTCGCAGACGGCGAGCGTCGCCTCCGGCGTGACGTCGCGGACCGAGAAGCCCGTGCCCCCCGTCGTGACGACGAGCGCGATGCCGCGGTCGCCGAAAGAGCGCATCTTGTGCTCAAGGTCGTGCTGCTCATCCGGCAGGATGACCTTCTCAGCCACCGTGTAGCCGGCTTTCTCGAGCATCTCCTGCACCTTCGCGCCGCTCTTGTCCTCACGCAGGCCCTTGCTGCCCTTGTCGCTCGCCGTGACGATGGCGGCGTCAAGCGGCATCTTCTCCTGCACGATCTCGAGCGTATCACCTTCCTCGATCCAGCCGCCGTGCAGCACGCGCGCGAAGACGCCCTCGCGCGGCATGATGCAGTCGCCGACCTGGCTCCTGATTGCGCAGCTCTTGTGGCATTCCTTGCCGATCTGCGTGATCTCGAACCAGACCTCGCCGGCACGCAGGCGCGTGCCGATCGGCAGTTCCTTGAAGTGGAAGCCATCCGCGACGATGTTCTCGCCGAAGGCGCCGAGCTTGACGTCGATGCCGCGCTTGCGGAATTCCTCGATCTCCGCGAGACCGAGGAAGCTGACCTGACGGTGCCACCGGCCGGCATGTGCATCGCCGACCATGCCCCATTCCGTCTGGAACAGTGCCTTGTGTATCGGCGTCTTGAGCGTGCCCTTCTTCTCACTGATGCAGAGTGCCTTGATCGTTCCCATGAAAATCCTCCTGTCCGTTCTCAATCTCATCTTCTATCGCCTGTCGCGATCAGCCACCGACCTGGTACATGGCCCGGCTGTCTTTCTCTTCGTAGGATGCCGCCTTGAAATGGTGTTCCTGCGGCTTGCAATAGATGGCCTGCTGCAGCGCCTGCCGCAGTTCTTCGTCACTCATGCCGCTGCGCAGCAGATGGCGCAGGTCAACGCCCGTCCTGGCATTGAGGCAGAGCTTCAGGAAGCCCTCAGCCGTCAGCCGCACGCGGTTGCACGAGGAGCAGAACTGATGCTCCATCGCATCGATGAAGCCGATCTGACCGGCAAAGCCTGCGGCCTGATAGTAGACGGCCGGGCCGTGCACGCCATGCTCTGGCAGCACGGGGCGCAGTGGGCCGAATGACGCTTCGAGCCGGCTGCGGACCTCTGCCATCGGCACGCCCGTGAAGCCAGCCTCGTAGGCGCAGCCGATCGGCATGAGCTCGATGAAGCGGAACTTCCACGGGCGCTCGCGCGTAAAGCGCGCGACGAGGTCCGGCAGTTCCTCTTCATTGACGCCGGCAATCGGCACGCAGTTGAACTTGACATCCTTGAGCCCCGTCGCTGCGATGGCCTCGATGCCGTCCTCGACGCGCGTGAAGAACGGGCGCCGCGTGAGCTCTGTAAACGAGGCAGCCTTCAAGGTGTCGAGGCTGATGTTGATGCCCGTGAGGCCGGCCTGCACGAGGTCCTCGGCCATATCCGCGAGCATGACGCCGTTCGTCGTCATCGCGATGGTCTCGATGCCTGGCACGGCATGGATCTCGCGCACGAGCTCGACGATATTGCGCCGAATGAGCGGCTCGCCGCCCGTCAGGCGGACCTTGCGCACACCGAGAGAGGCGAGCGCCCGCACGATGCGGACGATCTCGTCAAAGCGCAGGATGTCCTCGTGCCGGAGCTTTTCCACGCCCTCTTCCGGCATGCAGTAGCGGCAGCGCAGGTTGCAGCGGTCGGTCAGCGAGATGCGCACGTATTCGATTTTTCGTTGATAGCGGTCGAACATGTTTTCACCTCACAGAAGGACGCCCTTGACGCGCGTGCCGGCCACGAGCGGCTCCGTGCCTGCAGGGATGTCGATCAAGGCATTGCAGCCGGCTGCGGAAAACAGCGAACCCGAGTCGTGCTGCGCAGGAATCGAAAAGACGCCATCCGCATAGTGCGCGCGGATGAAGCGGCGCCCGTAGCTCGGCTTCGGGAACGCGTCGGCGAGGAAGCCCTCTGCCGCACGGTACGCGACATCGCTGCGGCCCGCGAGCGCGACGAGCACGGGGCGCGTCAGGAGCTCGAACGTCGCATAGGAGGCAAAAGGATTGCCCGACAGCGCGATGCCGAGCATATCGCCTGCCGTGTAGGCGATGACCGGGGCGCCCGGCTTGATGCAGACGCGCCAGAAGAGGCGCGTGCCGATGCACCGGACGACCTCGTGCATGATGTCCTTCTTGCCGACCGAGACGCCGCCCGTCGTCAGGAAGAGGTCCACCTTCTCCCGCCAGCCTGCGATGAAAGAAGCCGCCTTTGCGGCGTCGTCCGGCAGGATGCCGAGCACTTCCGGCTCGAAGCCGAGCTCCCGCAGCCTGCCCGCGAGCACGTAGAGATTGCTGTTGTAGATCTTGCCGGGGCGTAGCGGCTCGCCCGGCAGCACGAGCTCGTCGCCCGTGCTCGCGATCGCGATGCGCGGACGGCGGCGGACCTTAACCGTGCCGAGGCCGAGGCTCGCGAGCACGCCGAGGTGCGCCGCCGTGAGCTCCGTGCCCCGCTTGACAGCCCGTGTCCCCTTGCGGACGTCCTCGCCCGCAAAGCAGTAGTTCTCGTGATGGTGAAGCTCGTACGGCACGAGGATGCAGCCGTCCTGCACCGTGACGTCCTCCTGGCGCACGACGCAGTCACAGCCCTTCGGGATGGCCGCGCCCGTCATCAGGCGCACGGCCGCGCCCTCCGGCACCTCCTGCGCGAAGAAGTCACCGGCACACTCCTCGCCGATGATGCGGAAAGAAGCCGGTGCTTCTTTCTGCGCGCCCTTCGTGCCAGAAGCGGCAAAGGCGTAGCCGTCGAGCGGCGAGCGGTCGAACGGCGGATTGTCGAAGGTGGCGACGGCATCTTCAGCGAGGATGCGGCCGAGCGCCTCCAAGAGAGGCACTTCCTCGACGGCTTCGATTTTTTTCGTACGCTCTAGCAGGACCGAGATGGCCTGCTCCAATGAAATATCCTGCATAAATACCTCTCTTTACTTCTGGAACGGGCAGATGGGATAGCGGCAGACCTCGCAGCGCATGCAGAGGCCGCCGATGCCGAAGTGGCGGATCTCCTTGCGCGTCACGCGGTCGCCGGCGATTGCGCGCGGCAGGATCATGTCGAAAATCGTCGCCTTGTCGAACATGACACAGCCCGGCAGGCCCATGACCGTGACCTCGCGGCCTTCGCGCTCACAGTAGCCGAGCAGGAACATCGCGCCCGGCAGTACCGGCGCCCCGTACGTCACGATGTCGACGCCGACATCGCGGATGGCGGCCGGCGTGCGGTCGTCCGGGTCGACGCTCATGCCGCCTGTGCAGAGGATGATGTCCATGCCGAGGTCTAAGAGCTCCTCGATCGCGGCCTTTGTATGCTCCGTCACATCGTCCGAGAGGCGGTGCTCCGTGATTGTCAGGCCGAACTTCTTGAGCTTTGCCTCGATGACCGGCGTGAACGTGTCCTTGATGCGGCCGAGGAAGACCTCGGTGCCCGTCGTCACGACGCCGACCTTGAGGTCCTTGCGATACGGCAGCAGGCGCAGGAGCGGCTCAGAGCCCGCCGTGCGGCGCACCTCTTCCATCTTCTCTCGCGCGATGAAGAGCGGCGTCACGCGCATGCCCGCGAGCTTCATGCCCTTCTTGACCGGCATGTTCTGCGCAAGCGTCGCAATCGTGATGTCCTCGAGCTCGTTGACGGCATCGAAGCGGTCCTCGTCGACCTGGAAGACGCCGTCGCAGGTCGCGACGAGCTCGATCTTGCCCTCTTTGGGCTCCGTCGCCGTCATGTGGTCGTTCTGGCAGAGCTCGCGCAGCACGTCAGCCGCCTCATTCTCATGCATCTCCTGCGCGTTCTCTTCCCAGATGTAGATGTGGTCCTTGCCGAGCGACAGCAGCACGGGGATGTCCTCTTCCTGTATCACGTGGCCCTTGCGGAACCGCGCGTTCTTTGTCACACCGCGCACGATCTGCGTGATGTCCTGGCAGAGCACCTGCCCGATTGCATCGACTGTTCTCATTTCCTTCATCGCGCTCAACACTCCTATCTTGATGCACATTGTGCGAATCATCAAAAAATCGATAAAAAAGGCCATCCTCCCGCAATTGCAAGAGGATGGCCTTCGCCCCTTGGATTTCGCCCCTTTTCAATCACGGAAGGCCCCAGCGTTTCCCCCGGGACCCTGGCTCATCCACATAGCCAGCCCATGATGTCCGGCCTTAGCGGATTTCGCTCGGAGTCGTATCGTATCTTTTCTTATTTTAGCAGACTTGCTGCCCTTTTCCTATAATATTTTTCACACCTTGCCATCTTTATCGCCGTCGCCTGCACGGTCTTGCATAAAAAAACTCCGCGCGTCAAAATCAAGTTTCGACTACACGGAGTACCTGTTATCATACCGTATCAATTTTTTACCTGTCCTACATGCTCTTAAGCGACTGTCTCAGCGATCAACGCCACGGACTTCCAACATATAATCAGGTGCCAGCGTGTCATCAGCATAGCTGCAATTTCCTGCATAAGGCTCTGTCAGGACCTGCTGTTCGGACACGCTTGCCTCCGTTCCCGCTGAAGCGATATTGACAAATGTCGGCAGTACGAGAAGAATTGCTGCGCCAATACCAACCAAGATGTTTTTCGTCGTCATCATAATCACACTCCATTCAATTCGATTCCGATGTTCAGGATCCTTCTGAACTTCTTTCCTTTGACGATTCTATTATCGCATAATCCCCGCAATTTGAAAAATGGCTATATCCGATAAAATCATCGGTAAAACCGATTGATTTTCACAGTGCTATGCGCTACAATCATCCTAATGATAAAAAGACTGTCCTGTCACAAAGGAGAGGATCGCTCATGACAATCTTGCAGATGCGCTATTTCCTGACGGTCTGCCGCCTGCAAAACATCACACATGCAGCTGCCGAACTTCACCTGGCACAATCAACGCTAAGTCAGGCCATGCAGACTATTGAGGAAGAAACAGGGCTCAACCTCTTTCTGCGCAGCGGCCGCACCATCCGGATCAGCCAGGACGGGCAGAAGCTCGCACAGAAAGTCACAGCCCTGCTGCGCGAAATCGATGTATTCGAAGAAAATGTACGCGAAATGGGAAACCGCCATGGCAAGGTGAGCCTGGCCGTGCCGCAGCAGCAGGCCTCCTTGCTGATTCCGCGCCTGCTCAGCATCTTCCAAAAGGAGCACCCCGAGATCCAGCTCGACATCGTCGAATCCTATGGTCTTGAAGCCGCTCGCTTGGTACGAGAAGAAAAGACGGACCTCGCTGTCGTCAATTACGATGGCTCTACACTGCCGGACCTCCATTACCATGGTATCACCTCACGTCCTGTCAAATTCATCGCCTGGCCAGGACACCCGCTCGCCCGGAAAGGGTGCATCACATTAGAAGAAGCCTCACAATTTCCCCTCGTCCTTCTGTCCGAGGAATTCTATGTCACGCGCATGCTCTTGCGCACGTTTGCCGCGGCTCACATCGAACCCAACATTGCCTACTTCTCGCCGCATCTCTCCACGCTCTACAGTCTGCTGCGCACACACACGGCTCCAAGCATTCTTTTCGAGCCCGCCGTTGCTTCCCTCGATGGCCTCGTCACAATCCCATTTGACATGCCACTCTCATTGACAAGCTGCATCATCACAAAAAAGAACCGCCAAATCTCAAAAGACCAGCGGCTCCTCATCAAGTTCATCCGGCAGCAGCTGCTCGACGATTGGACAACACCGTCCTCATGAACCTTCACGAATATGTTTCACACCTCATCGCCGTTATCTTCATCCTCATCACACCTCTTGAGCAGCTGCGCCTTCGTGATGCCCTGTTCGCCGAAGCGCTTCTTGATGGCATCGATGGCCGCGTAGAGGTTTTCCTTGCGTGCCTCCTCGTGGAAGAGCGAGATGGCGCCGGATGTGTCGAAGCCGGAGACTGAGATGCCGAGCAGCCGGATGCCCTGCTTCACGCCGAGCGCCCGGTAGAGTGCGAGTGCCGTCTCATAGATCTCCTGGTCGTAACACGTCGCCTCCGCCAATGTGCGGCTCCGCGTGTAAGTGCGGAAATCGCCGAGGCGCAGTTTAAGCTGGACGGTCCGCCCCTTGCAGCCCGTGCGGCGCAGGCGATAACCGACCTTCTCGGAAAGAGCGAGCAGGACGCGCTCCACCGCCTCGGCCGACTCGATGTCTGTGGGGAACGTGACCTCCTTGCCGATGGACTTCGCCGGTTCGCGCGGCGCCACCGGCCTCGTGTCAATGCCTGAAGCCAGCGCAAGCAGATGATCCGCCATATGAGCGCCGAGGTCGCGGGCGAGCCGCTCGCGCGGCGTCCGGCGCAGCTGGCCGATTGTGCGGATGCGCAGGTCCTCGAGCCTTGCAGCCGTCTTCTGCCCGACGCCCCAGATGCGGCTGACTGGCAGCGGGTCGAGCACGGCCTGCTTCGTCTGCTCCGTGATGATGACGAGCCCGTCCGGCTTCTCGAGGTCTGAGGCCAGTTTCGCGAGGAATTTATTCGGCGCAATGCCGACGGATGCGATGAGCCCCGTCTTCTCGCGGATCTCCGCCTTGAGCTTCTCGGCGTAAGCGCGCGGCGACTCCATCAGGAGTTCCATGCCCGTGAGGTCGAGGAACGCCTCGTCAATGGACAGCGGCTCGACGACGGGCGCATAGCGCGCAAAGATGGCAAAGATCTCTTGTGATACTGCCTTGTAGTGCGCATAATCGCCCTCCACGAAGATGCCCTGCGGGCAGAGGCGCCGCGCCCGCACGATTGGCATGGCCGAGTGCACGCCGAAGCGCCGCGCCTCGTACGAGCACGTCGAGACGACGCCGCGCCCCGATAGCCCGCCGACGATCAGCGGCTTCCCGCGGTATTCCTCATGGTCGCGCTGCTCAATCGAGGCAAAGAACGCATCCATATCCACATGCATGACAAGCCGCTCCATACTCATCCCTCCTGAAAACAAAGATGTCCCGTCCTGAAGGCAGCCCCTCAGCACGAGACATCTCTTCTATCCACTTCTCAAAAGAACGCGGCCGGCACTTGGCCGCACGCTTCGATGAGGCGTGCGGTATTCACTTCGTCGTACTCGATCTGCTCGGACCAGCGGCGCACGGCCTCGGGCAAATCATGCGTCTTGGCGGCCAGCAGGTAGATGAAGGCCGCATTGCAGCGTGCGTAGCGGCAGAGCGCCTCCATGCCGTACGCATCCGCCTTGCTGAGCTGGCGGTAGAGCAGGTACGAGACGAGCTTCTCTGCCGCCCTCTCGCCCTGCTCAGACAGAAGATTCGTGTAGCGCTGCAGCAGCTGCCGGCAGTCCAGACGCAGAGCGGTGAGCTGCTGCGGCCAGACCGCATCGATGGGCTCGGTGTCCTTCATCTGCGCGAGCAGGAACGAGAACTGCGCGAGTGTCAGCTCGCGCGGCGGCAGCAGCCACGCGCGCGGCACCTCCCTGCCCAGGAAGGCCAGCAGTGCGCCAAAGTCAAAGGACTGGCGCTCGCCCTCCGCCCGCAGGCGCAGGCTGTCTGCCGCGAGCAAGAGCTCGACCGCCTTCTCGCAGGCCAGTCCGAAGCCCGCGAACTCCAGCTGCCCACTCATGATGAAGAAGCGCGGATGCATCGTGCAGACTTCGCATAGCGCCTCCTCGCCGATCTCGCGGATGAGGCGGCAGAGTCCGTCCGCGCGCAGGAAGGGGCATTGCTCGTCCGCCGTCAGATGGAAGGAATGCGTGCCGTCTGCCTGCACGTCGATGTTCGCGCGCAGTTCTTCGCCCAGAGGGCTGTCCAAGGTCGCATAATACGCGGCCGTTGCCTCGTCGATGTCGATCTCCCAGCCGCGGCAGCACGTGTGCTGGCACTTATCCGCCTTGCAGACGAAAGCGTCCGCAAAGTCGGGCCAGACCGTGACGATTTCCCGCGGCTCATCATCCTCGCACATATCATCCATATCATTCACATCATTCATAGCGCGTATCAATCACGCGCTTCGTCTTCTTCTCGGAACGCGGCAGGACGCCAATCTCGACGACCTTGACGAGCGGCGTGAAGCCGATGCGGCTCTTGACGCGCTCGGCGATGCGCTTCGCGAGGTCGAGGAAGTCGATGCTGCCGTTCGTCTCCACGTAGAGGCGCATCGTGTCCTTGCCGTCGAGATGCGAGATGTGGATCTGGTATTCGCTCGAGACCTCGGGGAAGGTCTTGAGGATTTCCTCGATCTGCGCGGGGAAGAGGTTGACGCCCTTGATCTTGACCATGTCGTCCGTGCGGCCCTGGATCGTGTCGAGCCGCGGGAACTTGCTGCCGCACGGGCAGTCGCCCGGCAAGATGCGCGAGAGGTCGTGCGTGCGGAAGCGGATGAGCGGCGCGCCCTCCTTGCGCAGCGTCGTGATGACGATCTCGCCCCACTCGCCGTCGGGCAGCGTCTCGCCCGTCTGCGGGTCGATGATCTCGACGTAGATGAAGTCATCCCAGTAGTGGATGCCGTCGTGCGCATCACAGCTGATGCCGATGCCCGGGCCGTAGACCTCCGTCAGGCCGTAGATGTCGTAGGCATCGATGCCGAGTTTCTCGCAGATGGCCTTGCGCATCTTCTCGCTCCAGCGCTCCGAGCCGATGATGCCCTTGCGCAGGTGGATCTTGTCCTTGATGCCGCGCTTCTCGATCTCCTCGGCCAAGAGCAGGGCATAGGAGCTCGTCGCACAGAGGACTGTGCTCTCCATGTCCATCATCATATGCAGCTGCTTCTCCGTATTGCCGGGGCCCATCGGCACGGCCATGGCGCCGAGCTTCTCGCAGCCGGCCTGAAAGCCGATACCCGCCGTCCAGAGGCCGTAGCCCGGCGTGATCTGCACACGGTCGCGGTTCGTGACACCTGCCATCGCATAGCAGCGCGCGAACTGTGTGGCCCAGTCCTCGACATCCTGCGCCGTATACGGGATGATGACGGGCTTCCCCGTCGTGCCCGACGAGGAGTGCATGCGCACGATCTTCTCCTCCGGCACGCTCATGAGCCCGAGCGGATAGGCGTCGCGGAGGTCCTTCTTCTCCGAGAACGGCAGCTTCTTGAATTCCTCCGGCGTTGCGACGTGATCGATGCCGTGTTCGCGCAGCCGCTTGCCGTAAAAGCTGTCTGCCTCGAGGAGCTGGGCGATGCGCTCATTGACGAGCGCGAGCTGTTCATTTGAGATTTCCATATGATTCCCTGCCTTATCTTTGATTCCTTACACCAGTGACGAAGCGTAGCGCAATGCCTTCTCGTTGAGCGTGACGAACTTCGGCTTGACTTTCTGGCGGATGGCCGCGAGCACATCTTCTTCCGTCAGGAAGTCAAGTGCACCGCTCGCGAGCGCCGCGCCGAGCATGATGACGTTGAGCGTCTTCGGGTTGCCGATGGCTTCGACCGCCCTCTGGCCGTCGAGCACGAGGACGTGCTCCGCGTGCGCCCGCAGATATGCGACCATCTCCACCCCCGTGTAATCCGTGCCCTGCAACGCTGCCGTGACGGGCATGATGGGGTGCGAGTTGACGACGACCATGCCGCCCTTCCTGAGGTAGGGCAGCATGCGCACGGCCTCCGCCGGCTCAAAGGCCAGCAGCAGGTCCGCCGTGCCGCGCCGGATCATCGGGCTCTTGACGCCCTCGCCGATGCGCAGGTGACTGAAGACCGCGCCGCCCTTCTGGGCCATGCCGATCGTCTCCGCGCTCATGACGGGCAGTCCCTTGGCCATGGCCGCCGCCGCGATGAGCTTTGAGGCAAGCACCGTGCCCTGGCCGCCGACGCCCGTCAGGATGATATTCTTCTGCATCATTTCCCGCTCCCTTCTTCCGTCTCAAACGACGTGACCTCAATGGCATCGAACGGGCAGATTTCCGCGCAGATGCCGCAGCCCGTGCACTGCGAAGCGTCGATCTTGATGTTCCCATCCTCCACGACGATGCCCGGGCAGCCGATCTCGCGAATGCACTTCTTGCACTTGCGGCAGGCATCCTGCAGGACCTCGGCCCTGCCAAGCGGCTTGACGATCGCGATGCACGGCGACTTGAAGATGATGGCCTTGACGCCCGGCTCTGCGGCCACCTCCTTGACCGTCTCGATGGCAGCCTCGAGGTCGAGCGGATCGACCGTGCGCACCGTCTTGACGCCGATGCCCCGAAGCGTCGCCTCGATGGAGACTTTGTCGACGATCTGGCCCATCATCGTGTGGCCCGTGCCCGGATGCGGTTGGTGGCCCGTCATGGCCGTCGTCGAGTTGTCGAGGATGCAGACCGTGAGGTCCGCCTGATTGTAGACGCCGTTGATGATGCCCGTGATCGACGAGGCGAAGAACGTCGAGTCGCCGACGAAGGCAAAGCACTTCATACCGGGCGTCACAGCGCCGATGCCCTGCGCGATGTCGATGCCTGCCCCCATGCAGAGACAGGTGTCGACCATGTCGAGCGGCATGGCATTGCCGAGCGTGTAACAGCCAATGTCGCCGCAGAAAACACTCTTCTGCCCCTTCATCGCGCGCTTGACCGCATAGAACGAAGCGCGGTGCGGACAGCCGGCACAGAGCACCGGCGGGCGCACGACGGAGACTGGCGGCTCCGGCAGCGCCGCGGGCTCCGCCTTAGGCCACCCCATGAACGCAGCGATATCGTCATAGACCGTATCGCGCGTGTTCTCGCCGGCCCGCTTGACGTCGCCTGTGAGCTTGCCGCGGATCCTGACAGGCAGCTGGTACTTGCCGCAGAGGAAGATGAGCTCACGCTCGATGACGGGATCGAGCTCCTCGAGGCAGAGCACCTCGTCGAGCCCCTGCAGGAATTCGACCGCGAGCTTCTCAGGGAATGGGAACGGCGTCGCGACCTTGAGCACGCGCGGCATTTCCTTCCCCTCTTCCGCCCGCTCCGCGAGCGTCTCTGCGACGTACGAGTAGCTGACGCCCTGCGTCGCGATGCCGAGGCGGCAGGCGCCTGGCCCCACCTGGTTGCGCGCATACGAAGAAAAGACCTCGCTTAGTTCCTCGTTGCGCCGCTCAATCTCCTGATGCGCCCGGTACGAGAGGCGCGGGAAGATGACCCAGCGCGCTGGGTCGCGCACGAAGCCCTCGGGCTCATGGACGCGGTACTCGCTCTCGTCCTTGACCGTGATGGAGGCATAGCCGTGGTCGATGCGCGTCGTCGGGCGCAGGAAGACGGGCGTGTGGTAGCGCTCCGAGAAGTCGAACGCTTCCTGGATCATCTCATAGGCTTCCTGCACGCTCGCAGGGTCGAAGCACGGGACCTTGGCAAACGAAGCGAAGTGGCGCGTGTCCTGCTCCGTCTGCGACGAAATCGGCCCCGGGTCATCGGCGACGAGCACGACGAGGCCGCCCTTGACGCCGAGATACTCGAGGCTCATCAGCGGGTCCGAGGCGACGTTGAGGCCGACCTGCTTCATCGTCACGAGGGCGCGGGCGCCGGAGTAAGCCGCCCCTGCCGCCACCTCCATGCCGGCCTTCTCGTTCGTCGACCACTCCACGTGGATCTTCCCATCCGGATTGTGCCGGGCAACTGTCTCGAGGACTTCCGTCGACGGCGTGCCCGGATAGCCGGCGACGACATTGACGCCGGCCGCGACCGCCCCCATGGCGATGGCCTCATTGCCCATCAGATATTCTGCATGCATAGCTTTCTCTCCCCAAATTTCGATAATACCCCTTTATTATACTATGTGACACAACAAGATGCCACCTGCTGTAGATGTATTTTACAGCAGGTGGCATCTTTCTGGCAAAATATAGCAGTTCTATTTCACGACTATCTCTCAGTCGTCCGATTCGCCGAGGTAGGAGTCCTCCTCGTCCCAGTCATCCGGCATGCCCTTGACGATGAGGACGGGGCAGTGCGCCTGCTGCAGGACGTAGTGGGAGACAGAGCCGACGAGCATGCTGCGGAACGTGCCGAAGCCGCGCGAGCCCATGACGATGAGGTCGCTCTGCTCCTCGTCGGCCACATCAACGATCACTTCGCCGGGATTGCCGACCTCGACGCGCGTCCTCGCCTTGATCTCCGGCGGAATCATGTGCATGAGATCCGCGAGGAACTGGTAGGCTGCAATCTTGAGCTCCGCCGGCACATAGCCGCTGAGGCTGACCTGCTCAAAGGCAGCCACGTGCTTGTTGAGGTCGACGACCATGAGGACCGTCAGGTGCGCGCCCGTCATGGCCGCGATGTGGATGGCCTCATTGACGGCCCGGAAGGCCTGCCCCGAGCCGTCCGTCGGCACGAGGATGCGGTCGCAGTGGATGGCCTGCGGCTCTCGGGTCTGTATCTCCTCAATCAGTTTATCCCTTTCCATCAGTTTTCTCCCCCCTTATTCCGCCTGTCCGGCAGCTGCGCTCTCCTCGAGGCTCAGCTGCTGCATTTTCTGGCGATGAAGCTCGTCCTGAGCCTGGCGCTTCAGCAGCGCACGCCGCGCCGAGAAGAACTTGGCGCAGAACAGGATGAGGACGACGGCCATGTAGAGCAGGAAGGCACCGAACTCCTTCGAGATGTCCGCAAAGCCGGCGCCGCGCGCGATGATGTCGCGCACGAAGTGGAACTCCCAGGTCAGCGGGAAGAGATGCGACGCCGCGACGACCCAGTCCGGATAGAAGGAAATTGGACCCGTCGGGCCGCCGAAGATGAAGCCGCCCGGGATGAACAGGATCATGCGCGAGGAGGCGATGCCCGGGTTCGCCGCCGTCCAGCCGAACAGCACGCTCATCGTGCCGACCGTCAGGACGTAGAAGACCTGCACGAACAGGAAGGTCAGCAGGCTGCCCGAGAACGTCATGTCGCCCAAGAGCCGCAGGATCGCCATGCCGAAGACAAAGGAGACGGCCAGGCAGGCGCCGTACGGCACGAGGCGCACGAGGATGTCCCACGGCGTGCCTTCGAGCAGGATCTTATCGAGCTGATGCGAGAGGCGCAGCCTCGGCACCATGCCGATCGTCGCGAACGTGAAGAACATCGACCCGAAGAAGAACAGGAAGCCCTGTACCTCGACGTTGTAGTTCGAACCGCTCGGGTTGAAGAGGTTGCGGTCCGCAAGGCCAATCGTGCCGCTGAGGCTGTCGTTCGTGCTGCCCGTATCGCCCTGTTCGGCCGCATTGTCGAGGCCGATGAGCTCGTTGAGCGCGATCTTGATATCAGAGGTCTGCGCTGTGTTCGTGTTGTCGTAGAAGACGCCGACGTGATTCTCCGCGCCCGTATAGCGGTCCTTCTCGAGTCCCCGCGGGAAATAGATGACGGCGACCGCCTGGTCGCGGTAGAAGAGCGTCGAGGGATCGACCGGCGTGTTGAGCACGGCCGTGACCTTCATGTACTCCGAGGCGTCGATGCGGCTCGTGAGCTCATGGCTGTAGGCCGAGTTGTCGAGGTCGATGACGACCACGCGCGCATCGTGCGAGAAATTGCTGCTGAGCATGAGGCCAAGGACGATGCAGACGACGGCTGCGACCATCAGGCAGACCTTCTCATACGGCATGCCCTGCCCCGAGAACAGGAAGCGGACTTCATCTCTTAGTGAATTCACGTTCATTCACCCCAATCGTCATGCCAGACATCACGCCGTCCTGCGGGTCCACATCGATGCGGACCTGGAAGGCCGTGAGGTCCGCCTGGCCCTTCTCGCGCGACTGCTTGAGGTCTGCAAAGCCCGGTGCCTTCGTCAGCAGGCGGATCGTGCCAGCCACTGGCTTATCGCCCGCTACCGTGCGGCCCGTGATGGTATCGCCCTCCGCGAGTCCCTGTGCCTGCTTCTCGCTGATGTAGATATCGTAGTAGCTGCGGTTGCTCTCGAGCAGCACGACCGGCGTGCCAGCGGCGACCATCTCGCCCTCTTTCGCGAGGACCTTGATGATGCGGCCGTCTTCCGGTGCGCGCAGCGTCAGGCGCTCCTTCTGGACCTCGAGCTGCTTGAGCTGCACGACGAGCGCCTGCTTCTGCTGCATGAGCGCGTCGATATCATTGCTCATGTTGCCGGCCGCTTCACGCTGCTGCGCAATCGTCGGCAGGTTGATGGAATCCGTATCGCCTGTATCCTGCGCGCCCGACAGCAGTTTGTCGAGGAGCTGCTGCTGCTGCGTGACATTGGCCTCAGCGACGCTCAGGGCCATCTCCGCATCGTCGAGCTGCGACTTCGCGATGGCGCCGGCATCGAGCAGGGCCGCCTTGCGGTTGTAGTCGACCTGGCTGTTCTTGAACGTGGCCTGCGCTGCCGAGACGGCTGCGCGCTGCTGGTCAATCTGGCGGAAGCTCTGCTGCTCATCCGAATCCGCCTTCATGTAGTTGACGGACTGCGTGCCGCCCGTCGAGCGGATCTGCGCGTCGAGCTGAGCAATCTGCGCCTTCGTGCGCTCGATCGAGAGATCCGTGTCCGTCGGGTCCAGCTCCATGATGACGTCACCGGCCTTGACCGTATCGCCCTCCTTGACGGCTTCCTTGAGCAGGCGGCCGCTCACGCTATCGAACGACATCTTGACCTGCTCTGCCGTCAGGATGCCCTCTTTCTTCTCCATGCCCAGTGCGACGGCATCGTTGCCTCTGTACATCAGCAGGATGCCGGCAATCACCAGCAGCGCGATGAAGATGGCCCCCGTGCGCAGGGCTTTCTGTCTTGTATTCATCCCAATATCCCCCTTGTTGTCTCTCTCGCCAGCTCTTGTCAGCTGGACAATTTCTTGAGCAAGCGTATGAGTTCGTGCTGCTCCTCTTCGCTTAGCTTCTCCGTGAGCTTCGTGACGCGAAGGTAATGCGGCGGCAGGATCTCATTCATGAAATCCCGTCCATCCTGCGTCAGGCAGATGCGCTTAGCCCGTGCATCGTCTGGCGATGGCTTCTCCACAACCAGGCCGTCGCGCTCCATGCGCACGAGCATATTGCTGACCGTCGCCTTCGTCACGCCGAGTTTTGTGGCAATTGTCGACGGCGCGATGCCCTCTGGATTCTGATGCAGCACGATGAGCATGCAGAACTTGCCCTCCGACAAGTGGTATTCCTGCTGCAGGACATCCATGATGCCGTGCTGGATATCTTCACCGACCTGCTTGATCTCGAGCATGGCGATGACCGCCGCCGGCTTGATCTCCGGCACGATCTTCTGATGCCGCTCGAGTTCCTCCCAGCTCGGTATGAGTTCTCGTTTCATGATAGAGCCTCCACTTCGCTATGATTGATTCCCTATTAGTTAGCTTGCTAACTAATAGTATAGAGCCTCCGACCAAAAAAGTCAAAAAAAAGAGCTGCTGCAACAGCAGCAACTCCTCATTTCCTTCGTGAGCGCCCCCAGAGCGCCGTGATGATGTCCTCGTAGAAATCCGACTGTTCCTGCGGATACGCCATGTGCAGCTCGACGAACAGCGTGCAGCTGCGCTGGCCGAAATTGTGGATGGATTCGATGCCCGTGCGCAGGCGCTGCCCGAGGTCGCGCACCTCTTCCTGCGAGTTGTACTGGCTGAAGACCAGGAACTGATTCCGTCCGAAGCGTCCCGATGCGCCGACAGGGCCGAGGACGCGCCGTATCTCTTCCGCGATGCAGTGGAGTAGTTCGTCGCAGGCCTCCTCACCATAGCGGCGCAGCAAGCGGTCGATTGCGCGGATCTTGATGAAGATCGCGACGAAATTCCGATGGCCAAACCGGTATTCATCGAGGTACTGCGCGAGCAGGAACAGCAGGCCCTTGACATTGGCAGTTCCCGTCACCGCATCGACAAAGGCGGCCTTGTGCGACTGCTGCTGCACACGGGCCAGTGCCTCAGCAGAGACGAAGTAGCCCATGAGCCCCGCGATGTTCCCCTTTGTATCGTAGATCGGCCACTTCGTCGCAAGGATGTCGCGCTGCACGCCGCGTGCCAGGCACTGTCCCGGAACATCGCGCAGCGTAATGCCCTTCTCGAGCACGTCGAACTCATCGCGCGCGAACGGCTCGGGATGGACATGCCAGTTCATATCCTCATCCGTGCGCTCCGCGAGATCCTGCACCGAATCGAAATCATAGAAGTCCAAGAATCTCTGATTGACGCCGCAGAAGCGCCGCTTGGCATCCTTCCAGAAGGCTGGCAGCGGGAAGCCTGTGATGAAGTTGCGCCAGAGCAGGTCTGCACTGTCAACGCCTGTATCGGCTCGCAGGACGTATTGGTTCCAGCATTTCGCATCATAGTCCGCGAGGTCCTGCGCATCCGATACGCGCACGACGCAGAAATAGATATCCTCCTGACCGTTGGAGATGCGCGTCAACCGATGCGTCTTCCAGATCAAAGAGCCGTCCGGGCCCTTCGTACGGAAGGCTTCGACGATGCTGCCGAGCTTTGAGGCTGCCACGCGCTCTGGGATGGTCTTGACATCAAAGAATTCCGCAAAGCGCTTGCGGTCCGCATGGTAGACTTCCTGCTCGCGGTATTCCCGCAGCACCTCATCGAGCGAGATCTTGCGCAGGCCCGACCGCACCTGCGGCTGTGTCAACTCGATGGCCTCATTCTTCGCGAGGTTGAACGTCGCCACCTTGTCGTAGAGGTAGAAGAGGTTGCGCAAGAGATACGCAGGGCGGAACAAGTCGCCCTCGTGCGCGACCTTGTGCAGGCGGCAGTTCACCGAAAGCAGGCAGCGGCCGTTGTACGCAATCACGCGGTGGCAGTCCATCATGATGAAATCACCGTCAAGCGGATAGGCAAGTTCCTCATCCTCGCCGCTGAGCATGACGCGCCGCAGACCACGCCGCAGGTAGCGCACGGCCGGCTGATTGTAGGTGTTGAAGGCTTCCTCCCACTTCCTGCACTTCTCCGCATCACCCTGCCAGAAGAGCTCGCGGCTCTTCTGGTTGGCGAACAGGATGTGGTAGGCGTGGTCACGGTATTCGATGAGCAGCAGGGCATGCCCCGTGAGGAAGTCGACTTCCATGATGGCATCGTAATAGGCCTTCCAGCAGTTCAGCTCGACGGAGATGCCCTTCTCGAGGCAGTTATTGATAGTCTCATCGTAGGGGCGCGGGCGCCCGAGGTAGTAGCCCTGGATCTTCTCGCAGCCGATCTCGCGCAGGAATTCGAATTGCTCCTGCGTCTCCACGCCTTCTGCGAGCGTCCGGTTGCCGATGCGCTTGTCCATCGAGATGATTGAGATGATGATGTCGCGCGCCCGCTGTGTATCGCTCTTGAGGAAGGCCATGTCCATCTTGAGGACGTCAAAGCGCTGGTCCTTGAGGAACTTGAGGCTCGAGTACCCGCTGCCGAAATCATCCATCCAGATCTCATAGCCTGCCGCGCGGAAGCGGTCGAGCACTTCGCCGATCTTCTTGTTGCGGTCGGTCAGGATGTTCTCGACAATCTCGAGATGCAGGAGGTCACGCGGCACGTTGTACTTGCGCACGGCGTTCTCGACAACCTCGAAGATATCGCAGTTGATGAAGTCCAGACGCGAGAGGTTCAGAGAGACCGGCACCGACGGCAGCCCTGCCTTCCTGACGCGCGCCTGATTGCGGCAGACCTCCTCGATGAGGAAGGCATCGAGCTTGTGGATGAGGTTGTGCTGTTCCAGGATGCCAATAAAGAATGGCAGCGTCAGGAACCCCCAGTTCGGATCATCCCAGCGCGCGAGGCCTTCCATCGCGCAGAGCTGCCCCGTGATCGTGCGCATGATGGGCTGGTAGTGAACCCTTACCCAGTGCTTCTCAATGGCCTCGTCGAGGTGCTCGATGACATAGGATGGCGGCATATCAATCTGCCTTCGCTTCTTCCTCATTTGATCGTCACCAATTCATAGCTGCGCGTGCCCATGCCGATCTTCTCGCCGTGCTCGAGCGTCTCTTTCCAATGGATGTTCGGGTTGTTGTCGAGGAAGTGATCGTGATGATGGTGCCAGTCCGGCTTTGCGAGGTTGTCCGCGAGCTGGCTGTTCGGCAGCGGCGTCGCCTTGAGACATGCGTCCGCACAGGCCTGGTCGAGCGCCACCGGATCGAACGAGGCGAACATGCCCTGGTCCGGCAGGATTGGCGCATCGTTCTCGCCGTGACAGTCGCAGTTCGGCGAGATATCACGCACGATGTTGATGTGAAAGCACGGGCGGTCCTGCACGACGGCCTGTGCGTACTCCGCCATCTTACGATCGAGCAGGTCGCCGGCATCCCACTGCTCATTGCGGATGGCGTCATACGAGCAGGCGCCGATGCAGCGGCCGCAGCCCTTGCAGAGGTCCTCATGGATCACAGCCTTGTTGTTCTCGTAGGTGATGGCATCCGAGCCGCATTCCTTCGCGCACTTGCGGCAGCCGCGGCAGAGCTCTTCATTGACGACACACTTGCCCGACGAATGCTGCTCCATCTTGCCAGCGCGGCTGCCGCAGCCCATGCCGATGTTCTTGATGGCGCCGCCGAAGCCCGTCGCCTCATGACCTTTGAAATGTGCGAGGCTGATGAAGACGTCGGCATCCATGATGGCGCGGCCGATCTTGGCCTTCTCGATGTACTCACCGTTCTTGACCGGCACCTCGACATCGTCCGTGCCGCGCAGGCCATCGCCGATGATGATCTGGCAGCCCGTCGTCGTCGTGTTGAAGCCGTTGAGGTTCGCGCAGTCCATGTGCTCGAGCGCGTGCTTGCGGCTGCCCGGATAGAGCGTATTGCAGTCCGTCAGGAACGGCATACCGCCCTGCTCCTTGACGAGGTCTGCGACGACCTTCGCGTACTGCGGGCGCAGATAGGCCATGTTGCCGAGCTCACCGAAGTGCATCTTGATGGCGACGAACTTGCCGTCCATGTCGAGCTTCTTGATGCCGGCAGCTAGGCAGAGTGCCCGGAGCTTCTGCATGATGTTGCGCCCGACCGGCACGCGGAAATCTGTAAAATAAACTTTTGCCTTTTCCATGATGTAATGATCCCCCTAAGATATACAAGATGAGTTACACGAAAAAGGAGGCCTTGCGCCCCTCTTTACTTCTAATGTTATTAACGTTTTTTAAATTCGACGCGCTGCGTTATTTTCCTGTTTTTCAGACTCAAAAAAGTAAATAAAATAACCATCAGCAGCTTTCTCGTCACCGCTGATGGTTATCTGTGAGATAGTAACCTTCCGTTCGTGTTGTTCGTGTCATGCATGGGATACACTGTGTTCCACTGGACTCGTTAACTAGCCCATTGGACTCTCCTCCATCCTGAGTAAGTAAATCGGCTGTCTGGAAAGGGTGAACCTGACCTTTCCTTGGCTTATCTTTATTGTACAGGATGCACGACCGAAAGTCAAGATAGTTTTCAGAGAATTTTATGTATTCTGTATTACGAATACGGTATCGAGATCGTGCAGCGTAGAAAACTGCAGGTAGCAGACCGCCTCCAGTGCCGTCATGCGCTTGGTCGTCGTGCTCTTCGATGCGGCCGTGACGAGATTGCCCTTTGCATCGTAGACAGAAGTCTCAAGGATGACGCGCAGGACATCGTCCTCGTCGCGCACCCGCTCGACCGACACATGCTGCCGCACGAGATAACGGCAGTCCGAGCGCCGCGCGGCGGCAGACAGGGAATTGATGTCGGACGGCTCCGTTGCAGACCGCACGAGACACGGCGCATAGCGGTTCTGCCATGCTCCCTGCAAGGCCTTTGCATCAACCGCAGCATCGTCTGTAACGAGTGGGTCGAGTTCAAGTGTCGGCGCGGCAACCAGGATGCCGCCAGAGATTGCCTTCGGCTGGCTGTCCAGTACACCCCAGGCAATATCGTCAGTCTCAGCGTTGGACGTATCCGCACCATCGTCCGCCAGATAATGGCGCAGGGCCTTGTCGAGGTAGACGACCATCTCGTGCTCGAAGCGGGCTGAGCTGCGGTCCTGCTTCCAGACCGTGCGCGTTCCGAACTGCACGTAGCGCGTGCCGAGCGACTGCAGAGCTGCCGCTACCGGATCCCCCGCCACGACGATGCGCGTGAGCTGCATGCGCTTCTCGTAGCGCCGCGCGAAGGCCGTATTGCCGACAGCCGGTGAGCCGAACGTAATGACGCGCAGCTGCTCTGGGCGAACGCCCATATCGCTGAGACGGGCAGCCGTCAGGATAGCGGCCGCACCGCCGAGGCTATGCCCCGTCAAACAGAGAATCTCTTCCGGATGCTCGCGGAGCTCCGCAGCAAGCGCCTCTCCCATGGTCTGCCCCACCGCTTTATTTCCCCCATCCTCAGCGGACTCGATGGGATCGTGGAACAGCGCCGTCATCGTATAGTCGTCAAAGCCCTTGTGGACGAGCGGATACGCTGTCGCATGGCGGTCCTGCTCTGCGATGGTCCGGAATTCCTCGACCGTGGAGCCGCCGAACGGCACGGACACCGTGCGCAGGTCGACCTTCGCGTCGCTGACATTCTCGGTGCCGGGGAAGGCCAGCAGGACAGCGCGGCGGCCAGCGGGCAATTCTTTCACCACGAGATGATAGCGTCCCTGCGCCAGAGACGTCGACGTCGTCTGGCTCCGGAACTGCCAGCCCGTCTCTCTGAGCCACTCGCGCGCGAGCAGACTGAGCTCATCCGAGTACGAGGCCATCGCCACGAGCGAGGAGGCGAGCTCGAGCTCCTGTTCGCCTGTGGCCGCCATGGCGCGTGCCGGGCAGAACAGGAGCATCACCAGTAAGAGCGGCAGAAAGAGCGCCGCCAGAACATGTCGCATCATGATTTCCCTCCAGATCTACAACTGCATAGATACAGAAAAAGCTCAGATATGAATCTGAGCTTTATATTTCAAATGGTGCGGTCGATGGGACTTGAACCCATACGTCTTGTGAACACTACCCCCTCAAAGTAGCGCGTCTGCCAATTCCGCCACGACCGCATGATACAATATGAAGATTTTAGATGGTGCGGTCGAGAGGACTTGAACCTCCATGATGTTGCCATCACTAGCGCCTGAAGCTAGCGCGTCTGCCATTCCGCCACGACCGCGTAATATGAAAATGAGAGGTATTGATACAATTGGTGGTGCCGAGGACCGGAATCGAACCGGTACGGTTGTTTCCAACCGACGGATTTTAAGTCCGTTGCGTCTGCCAGTTCCGCCACCCCGGCAGTATCAAATTGCTGACTAATGGAGCGGGTGATGGGAATCGAACCCACGTGATCAGCTTGGAAGGCTGGAGCTCTACCATTGAGCTACACCCGCATAATGCAAAGTGGAGCTGGCGAGAGGAATTGAACCCCCAACCTGCTGATTACAAGTCAGCTGCTCTACCAATTGAGCTACACCAGCTTGATAAATGGTGCCTCAGAGCGGAATCGAACCACTGACACGGGGATTTTCAGTCCCCTGCTCTACCGACTGAGCTACCGAGGCA